>PPYE01680136.1_pt1 | contig 42245 bp, 19 predicted proteins | sample 1559881 | NCBI WGS metagenome assembly PPYE01 (sample SAMN08240022, study PRJNA423297) | Human gut metagenome, whole genome shotgun sequencing project. | reverse complement strand
ACAATTCATCAATTTTATCAATAATAAACCTATCGGCAGAATTAAGTACGCACTAAATTAATTCCGCCAACGGGTTATTTTAATAAGTTTGCCTGATTTATGAAAAATGGTAATATCACAATAAATAACGATACTTATGGTAAAAGTAAAAACAAAATGACAATATTGTAGTCCTTATTCGTGCAAAAATAAACATAAATTGGCTCTTGGGCTTTATGTGAATAACGCAAATAAGTGTTAATATTACATTGTATGTGAATGTATGAGGCGTAATGCAAAATAGATGCCAAAATGAAACGCATGTAAATATTCTTTAACATGTAAGGTGTTCATATTGCGGCTTGCATATAAAATCTTGGCTTTTGTATATGTTTTTATGGAGATATGTTTTTGGTGAGATAAGAAGATACTCTTTCCTTTACCAAGCCTTGTTAAGGCTGTTACCTTTTTCACGCTGTGCCGTGAAGGGCATTTGCTATATTTTTTTGAATATAATTTTTGGTGAAGCCGTCGGTTTGTGAGTTGTTACTTTGGCTTCTCATGTCAGTTTCCTTGTGATGTATGACCATGTCAAGATTTTTTATCTGTGTAATGCCCGGTAAGGTTTTGGCAAAGGGGGCTGACACCTTATATTATGGAAAAAATAAACCTTGTCGATACAATGATTATTTTTTGATTTTAATTTGATGGTGGCTGATATTTTGTTATCTTTGCAAGACAAAATTTTGGAAAAATGGGACAAAAGGGATTAATATCTGTTTCAACGTTTTCGGTTGCTAAGGAATATAACTTCAGCCGTATTGACGATGATATTATATTGTTCGACAATTTTGGAAAATTGCCGGTCCCGTGTGAGCCGAGCCGCAACATGGGATTGATTATCGGACTGTGCCTGCAGGGCAGCTTCCGCTATACTGCCGACACCGTAGAACAGTGTGTGCATGCAGGTGAGGCCATGATTATACACGAAGGTCAGGTTGTTGACAACTATCAGAGGAGTGACGATGTTGAGGGAATAGCCATCATGATGTCTTACGATTTCTTTCATGAGATTGTTAAGGGCTTTCATGAGCAGTCTTCTCTGTTTCTCTTCTCGCGCAGTCATCCTGTCTTCATGCTTCAGCCCAACGAGGTTAAAGATGTGGTCGACTATTTCACAATGATAAAGAATAGGGTTGACGACGGCAGCAGGCCTTTCCGCCGTGATGTGGTCAGGATGCTCATATCTGCCATGATTTACGACCTTAGCAATGCCATATACAGAATACAGCTCAGGTCTGACAAGAAGCCCACGCGTGCCGAAGCCATATTCTCTGACTTTATCCGTCTGGTAGAGCAGAACTACCGCTCGGAGAGAAGAGTTGGATGGTATGCCCATGAGATGTGCATAACCGCCAAGTATCTTTCTGAGACGGTGAAGATGGTGAGCCGTCGCACTCCTAACGACTGGATAGACAACTACGTTGTGATGGAGCTGCGTGTCTTGCTGAAGAACACGACAAAGAGCATAAAGGAGATATCGCAGGACATGTGCTTTCCGAACCAGTCGTTCATGGGAAAATATTTCAAGGAGCATGTCGGCATGTCGCCCATGTCCTACCGTAAGTCGTAATGGACAGGCGGCCGACGGCCGCCTTCATGGCTTTGTCCTACTTGCCTGCAGCGCTTGTTTCTTAATTCGAATATGTTGAAAATCTACTTAAAACCTATCATTACTTATGTTCTTGCGGCCTCATTCTTGCTTGTGGCCACGGCCTCGTCTTGTTTTTCGCAGCCATACTGCAAGGTCAGGACGTTTACCATAGACGACGGACTTCCTGCCAACAACATATCGGAGTTTGGGCTTTCGGACGATGGCATGATGTGGGTTTCAACATGGAACGGACTATGTAATTACGACGGCTATAAGTTCAGCCGCTTCCGCGAGCACTTCGGTGCGGGCCAGGTGCTTACTTCCAATCGCCTTAAGTTTATCCGTCCAAACTCCTGCGGCGACATCTGGTGTTCCACCTATGACGGCAAGGCCTATCTGTTCGACTGCACAACCTGCCGCTATATTGACCTCGACGTGCTTGTCGGCAACAAGGTCAGACATAAGTTTCCGGTGCGCAACATTATATCGCAGCCCAACGGCCATGCATGGGTACTTGGCGACGGCAACATTAACTTGCGCATAGATGAGGGCAAGATAAAGAACCACGGCGGCGTAAGTCTTATCGACACGCGCAAGACGATATATCGGGGACCTATACGAAAAGTAATGGCCGACGGAAACGGGCGCGAGTGGGTGTTTGCCGACAACGGCGTAGGGCTTTACGGCAGCAAGGTGCTTCTTCCTTTCAAGTTTGAGTATATGTGCCATGTGGGGCGCAAGGTCTATTTTGCATCGCGCGACGGCCGCTTCGGCGTTTATTCAGACCGGCTGCGCATGATCAGCGTTCCTGCACCGGTAACAAAGATAAACGGCATGTGCAGCTTCGGTTCCGACAAGCTTGCCTTGGCCTGTGATAAAGGACTGCTCGTGTTCAGCACTCGCACGTCAGGTTTTCGTCTTGTGTCCGTTCAGCATCCTTCGCAGCCGTCTGCCGATGTGAAGAAGGTGTTTACCGACAGTCGGGGCCGTGCCTGGGCATTTTCTTCAGGACCGGGTGTTAGTCTTGTTTCGCCAGACGGAAGCTGCGTTCGATGGCTTCAGTCGGAAGCAGACGGATGGATGGGCACCACGAGCCGTTATCCTGTTTTTCATGAAGACGACAACCACACGGTGTGGGTGATACCCAACGGCGGCGTATTCTCTTATTATGATGAAGCCCGCGGATGTCTCGTTCCTTACAATCTTAATGCCGAAAACAGCAACCGTCTGCCTGTAAGCTACATCCTGAAATATAAGAAGGACGCACAGAACAACCTTTGGTTTACGGGCAATCATAATCTTACACTTGTTAATTTTAACTATTATCGCTTCAAGTTTACGCCCACGGTGCGCGATGCCGACGTGCGTTCGGTGATGAAAGACCGCAGCGGACGGATATGGACAGGCATGCACAACGGCTATGTAACCGTTACCGATGCCGTAAGCCGCAGGATGATGTATCTCTCGCCCGACGGCCGGCTGACCGGTGTGCCGGTGCGTCTTACCGACGAGGGCGTGTACGCTCTGCGCGAAGACCGCTACGGCAATGTGTGGATTGGCACCAAGGGCCGCGGCATATATGTGCTGTATGGAGGCCGTGGCGGAAACGGATTGGCACATTATGCCAGGAGCTACACCGACAAATGGTCGCTGAGTTGCGACAGCATATACGACTTCTGCGAAGACGACGCCGGCCGTATGTGGGTGGCCACTTATGGAGGAGGCATCAACATTGCAGCCATGAAGCCCGGCGGCAGTATGGCATTCATCAACGGCAACAACGTGATGACGCCCTTCAAGGACAAGGCTTACAACCGCATGCGCCGCATATCAGCCGCCCCCGGCGGAATAATGGTGGCGTCAACGTTCGGCGGCATTGTTACCATGTCGCATCGTGTAGACAAGTTTTCGTCGATGCGATATTACTATACGACGCACATTCAGGGCGACACGACGTCGCTGCTTGCCTCCGACGTGCTCAACACCTATGTCAGCAGGTCGTCGGGTCGGATATATGCCACCACCATGGGCGGCGGCTTTCAGGTTGCACAGGTGTCAGGTCTGCTTCGCGACAACATCCCGTTCAGGCGCGTTGAGGGCATAGAGCATGAGGAAGGCACCATACAGGCTGTTGTCGAAGACGCTGCGGGCAATCTGTGGCTCGTGCGCGAGAGCAGCCTCGACAAGCTGTATCAGAAGACCGGTCAATATGAGATTTACGGCTCTAACGACTGGGAAGAAGACATTGGCTTCACCGAAGCTCAGCCCTATGTGTCGTCACGTGGAGGCGAGATTTTCCTCGGTGTCATCGGTGGTTACCTGTCGTTCCGTCCCGGTCAGATAAAGAAGAGCCGCTACAAACCTATGATAGTGTTCAGCGGTGTGCAGTTTCAGGGCGAGCAGCAGATAACGCCTATACTCGGCAAGACCGTGCTCGAGATTCCGGCAGGCGAGCGCAACGCCATTGTCTACTTCTCGGCGCTCGACTACGACGGCAACCGCCTGATACGCTATGCCTACAGGATAAAGGAGCTCGACAGCGAGTGGAGCTACACTGGCATGAGCCACAGCGCGTCGCTGAGCCACATTCCCGCAGGAAAATACACGCTCGTGGTGAAGAGCACCAACTCCGACGGCGTGTGGACCGACAACGCCCGCGAGCTTAAGATATATGTTTATCCCACATTCTGGGAGACAGGCTGGGCCATGCTCCTGTATGTGCTTGTTGGTCTTTCCGTCATATTCTCGCTGTTCTACGTGTGGCGCCTGCGCAGCAACGTTGCAATGGAAAAGCGGCTCAAGGAGCGCCAGCTGCGCTTCTTCACGGGCATATCCCACCAGTTGCGCACCCCTCTGACGCTCATCGACGGCCCCGTTGGTCAGGTGCTGAGCGAAGAACCGCTGTCGGCCAAGGCCCGTACATATCTCGAATTTGTGAAGAAAAACTCCGTGCGCATGCTCGAACTCGTGAACAAGTCGCTCGATCTGAAGAAGCTCGATGCCGCTGCCGACGATGTGGATGCAGCGCCACAAAACTCCGATGAAATGGCCGTTTCTGACAATATGCCGCAGTCTGCTGCCACCGTAAGCGGGCTCGACTTTGCTTCAGGACGCATCACCGTGCTCGTGGTTGAAGACAACGTAGAGCTGCGCTACTTCCTTGTAAGCAGTCTTTCGTCGAGCTACAATGTGTTTGAGGCACGCAACGGGCAGGAAGGACTCGAGATGGCGCAGAGCCGCCAGCCCGACTTCATCATCACCGACATCATGATGCCCGTGATGGACGGCATGACCATGATACGCAAGATAAAGGCATGTCCCGACACATGCCACATACCTATAGTGGTGCTGTCGGCCCGAACAGCCATCAACTACCGTATAGAAGGCCTTAACGAGGGCATCGACGACTATATAACCAAGCCTTTCAGCGTGTCTTACCTGAAGTCGCGTGTCGACAACATCATACGCCAGCGCCGCCAGCTTCAGCAGGCATACGTCAGCAAGCTCAATGCTGCGGGCGACGGCCACCTTATATATAAAGCCGACTCACCTGGCATTGCCGATGCCGACAAAGAGTTTGCGCGCCGTCTTGTCGACTATCTCGAGCCGCGCATATCCGACCCCGAACTCAAGATAGACGACATAACCAGGGCCATGGCCCTTAGCCGCACCGTGTTCTACGGCAAGGTGAAGTCGCTCTTCGGCATGTCGCCCATCGACTTTGTGCGCCACATGCGCATCCTCAGGGCAGAGCGGCTGATAGTTGAGAGCCGCATGTCGTTCTCGGAGATTGCATATTCAGTAGGCTTTACCGACCCGAAATACTTCGGCCGCACGTTCAAGGCCAAGACCGGCATGACGCCGTCCGACTATCGCAAAAAATATTCACAGCGCGGCTGATTTGCAGTGTTTTCAGCCTATGTCAGTATCACCTCTGTAACTATCTGATAATAAGTGTGTTGCAAAAGGCCGTCTTTTACCTTCTAAAAGACGGCCTTTTGCGTGCCAAAACATGCCCTTTTGCATTGTAAAACGTGGCCTTTTACAAAACCCTTGCTCGTTATGTTATATGCCGTCCACCATTTCCCGCATAATCTCAGCAGTATTTCCGCACACCAACAATACGCCCGAAATCAGGCGTTTATAGGCCTGAAATGATGAAAAGTCCGCCTTTCTAAACAATTTTTATCCCATTTCATCGGTAAATAAGAACTATCTTTGCCGCCGAAATCTACGTTAAACTATCTACGAAATTTATAACCTTAAAAAATAACTTACACTTATGAACCTTTTTAAATCTACGCTTTTAGCAGCCGGTATGCTGGTATCAACGTCGATGATGGCCATAAAGGTGCACACCATCGGCGACTCAACGATGGCCACATACAGCGAGTCGACAACCGTTACGCGCGGCTGGGGACAGATGTTCCAGCAGTTTTTCACCGACGCTGTAACGGTGAACAACCGTGCCAAGAGTGGCGCGAGCAGCAAGAGTTTCTATGAGGAGGCCGCCTACTGGGAGTCGGTCAAGAAGCAGATACAGCCCGGCGACTACGTGCTGATACAGTTTGCACACAACGACGAGAAGAACGACGGCATGGACGGCGACGAGGTTAAAGCCTACTACGAGAGCATAGGCGACCAGGCCAAGGCCGATGCCACCGACTATCGCGGCACCACTGCCAGCGGAACCTATAAAGAATATCTGCGCAAATATGTTGAAGAGACACGCGCCCTCGGTGCCACTCCGGTGCTCGTAGGCGCCATCTGCCGCAAATATTTTACGGGCAGCACCATCCGCCGCAACGGCCGTCACGACCTGGGCGACGACTTCTCGCTGCTCACTGCATCGGGCATCAAGGAGGGAAACAAGGTTGGCGAGGACGACCATACATACGACTATCCCTATCAGATGCGCTTGGTTGCCGATGAAATGGGCGTTTCTTACATCGACCTGACCACCGCAACGAAGGAACTCTACGAAAGTTACGGCGACGCCAAGGCCAACGAACTGCTCTTCGACGGCGACGGCAGCACCCACACTTCGGCCATGGGAGCCACTCTGATTGCGCGCCTCTGCGCACAGCTCCTGCAGAAGCAGGGCATCCTGACCGAGTATATCAACCTGACGAGCGACCTCAGCGTCAATCCGTCGAAGGCCGACCTCGGCGAGGCTTACAAGGGACAGACTGTTGTAAAGGAGTTTCAGATCAGCGGCTTCGACCTTCAGCCGGCCGAAGGCAACGTAACCATTACGGCAAGCAAGGGCCTGCAGGTGTCTGCCGACGGAGAGAGCTATTCGGGCAGCATCAGCATGAGCTATAAGGAAGGCAACATGATCGGCACGTTCTACGCACGCTGCGAGTTTGCCGAAGAAGGCCCCATTAACGAAGAAATAACCGTAACCAGCGGCGACAAGACCATCACCATACCCGTTACAGGCACAAGCATCGTGCTCGAGGGCGGCGTGCCCGTTCAGGCATACTGGCGCCTTGAGAAAGACGATGAATGCGAGGTTACAGGTCCGATGAACACTCTCGGACAGTCGTACAGCGGCATGACGCTTCAGAAATATTCCGCACCCAACACTAACACCACATGGCCCGAGTGGACAGGTTTCGACGCATCACGCAAGACACAGCGCAACGTCATCGAGGGCGAAAGCTGGCCTGCCGGTGAAATCGACGAAGTTTCAACCCGCTATATCGAATTTGCCGTTCAGCCGGCAAAGGGCACCACGCTCAAGGTTGACTCTATGTCGATGTTCGTATGCGGCTGCGGCGGCAACGGCATGTGCTGCAAGATATACTATTCGAAGGAAGAAAACTTCGCCAATCCTGTAAACATCTTCGAGATGAAGAGCATGCCCGCCAACAACATGCAGTATGTATGCTCAATGCCGGTACTGTCGGTCAACGAGGGCGAAACTCTCCGTATACGCGTTTATCCTTGGTATAACAATGCCGCAACAGGCAAGACCATCTGTCTGAGCGACGTTACGATACACGGCATCGCCGTCGACTCTACCACAGGCATCAGCTCAGAACTGACGCAGAATGCCGCTCCCGTGCGCACAATATATTATGGCACAGACGGCACAATGCGCCAGGATATGCGTCCCGGACTTAACATCGTTAAGAAGGAATATGCCGACGGAAAGGTTGAAACAACTAAAATTCTATATTAAAACAATCAGTAAACAATTATGAAAAGCGTAAAGATCAGCTTATGCGGCTTGCTCGTCATGCTGTCGTCGCTGTGCTTCCCGACCGGTGCCCTGGCGCAGACGGAAGCTAAGCTCGCAGAATGGACATTTGCAAGCGGCTATGACAAAACCGACGTAGACGGCAAGACGGTCTACGTGCCCAACAGCAACGAGTGGGCAGAGATAAGTGCAACATGGTTTAAAGACCAGGCACCTTACTTCTATCCAAACGTATTCGAGGGCGAACAAGGCAGCTACATGCTGTCGGCACAGTCGGAGTCAAGATACTGGCAGGTATCTGACAGCAACGGCGACAAGGTGATGCGCATTGAGAACAGCGAGGCAAACAACATCACCGACTACACCGATGCCTCGCAGCACAATGTATATTATGAGGTGTCTTTCCCCACAACGGGCTACAAGAACATCTCTCTTACCTATGCCATAGGCTACGGCGGCAACGCTGAGGCAGCCATCGAGGCCGTGTTCTCAACCGACGGCGGCGAGACATGGATTGATGCCGGCAAGGGCACCACAGCCCCCAACTGGTGGATATACAATGAAAACACCGTGAAGCTGTCGGCCAACAACAAGGACAAGGTGATAGTACGCCTCATAGCCGGCAACGGACTGGTGAGCAACTGGAACCTGAAGCAGCTCACTGTGAGCGCCGAAAAGGACGAAAGCTCACAGGGCATCAGTGCCAAGGACGCCACAGTGGCATGGCCTTTCAACGAAGGTGCGTCTAATCCCACCTCTGCCGAGGCTTCTGTTCCCGAGGCTCTGTCGTCTACAGGCTACACTCTCGGCAGCAAACTTACGCTCAACGGCACACAGAAGTGCGACCCTGAGGTGATGTCAAAGCTCGAACCCACAGAGAAAATCAACAACGCTCTGGACGAAAACTCGTTTATCAGCTTTGCCGTTGTGCCCAAGAAAGGCATCAATTTCACACCTAAAAAGATTACGTTCAACGCTGCAAAGTGTGGTACAAGCGGCGGTACAATGGACATCTATGCCGTAAGCGGCGACCAGAAAGTGGCCATTGCATCGAATGTAAATCCTGAAAGAAACCCGGCTTTCTCAAGCTACGACTACGACCTGTCGCAGCTCGGAACGCTCACCGACAAGCTCGAGATATTCATTTATGTATATAACCTCAACGCAGGCAAGCAGCTCGCCATAAACAACGTAAGCATCACTGCCGACTTTGAGGGCACTCCTGTTGCCGTTCCCGTATACACCCTGTCGGTTAAGTCGGGCATGGAAGGTGCCGGCAACGTATCTTCTAATCCTTCAGGAACAGAGTTCGACGAGGGCACAAGCATCACCGTTACTGCCACAGAGAACTTCGGATATCACTTCCAGTCGTGGAACAACGACAAGGGTGAGGTGGTTTCTACCGAAAATCCCTATACATTCGAGATTTCAGAGAACACATCGCTCACTGCCGTATATACAAAGAACAACGTTTATGCGCTCAACCTCACACTTGAAGGCGGAGCCAACACCAACCTCGTTCAGTTCAGTCCTGAGGGCAATGTCGTTGACGGCGTTCACTATTATGAGGAAGGAACCGACGTGAAACTCACTGTTATCAACAACCGCATTCTGACATTCACCAACTGGGAAGACAACTCTACCGACGCAGTGCGCGAGATAAGCATGGACGGCGACAAGCAGGTTACTGCCACATTCTCTTGCGCTGACTATATCGTAGGATGGGACCTTTACAGCAATACTCCTGCCAAGGAGCGTGCTGCCGACTATAAGGCTGAGAGCGACAACGCCGGACTGCTGTCGCTGCGCAATGCCGAGGGCCTCACTTCTTCATGGCTCGCATGCGGATCAGAGAAGGGCGGACAGAACGGCAAGTATGCCGCACGCGTGTGGAGAGATCTCAGCGAGAAGTATTATTTCGAGATTTCGTTCTCTACAAAAGAATATTCTAACATCAAGCTTTCGGCTGCAGTGGGCGACGACTTCAACGCTCACAGCATTGTAAATGCCGAATACAGCATTGACGGACAGACATACACTAAGTTTGGCACATACACTCTGCCTTACCGCGCATGGGCAGAAGGCGAGTTCGACCTGCCTGCCGACGCTGCCGGACAAGACCGCGTTTACATACGCTTCATGCCCGACTGGACTTCAGAGCTCGTGGGCAGCGAGAGCAACCTCGACGGAACAGCCGTTGCAGAAATATTTGTGCTGGCTGACAGAAACATCGTTGACGACGGCGAGGCGCCCAAACTGGTGTCTACACTTCCTGCCGACAAGGCTAAGGACGTTACGGCCAACGGTTCTGTGATACTTACGTTCAACGAGAAAGTTGTGGCTGCCGCCAACGACGGAAAGGCAACTCTCGACGGTGAGGAGATTGTTCCTACCGTAAGCGGAAAGACAGTTGTATATAAATATACAGGTCTGAAATATTCTACTGACTATACGTTCACACTGCCTGCCGGAGCCATTGAAGACCGCACGGGCAACGCCTTCGAGGGCGTAAGCCTCACCTTCACCACAATGGAGCGCAAGCAGCCCGAGGCACGTGTTTACGATGCTGTGGTTGCACAGGACGGAACAGGCGACTATACAACCGTGCAGGCTGCCGTAGACGCAGCTCCCGAGGGACGCGTAAAGCCGTGGCTCATCTTCATCAAGGAAGGTGTTTACAAGGAGCATGTAGATGTGCCTGAATCGAAGCCTTATCTCCATTTCATCGGACAAGACCGCAACAAGGTGTCTATCAGCGACGATAAGCTGTGCGGAGGCGACAATGCGCTGCACGTAGACGTAGGCGCTACGTTCGTGGCACGTGCCGAGAACCTCTACTTCGAGGGCATAAGCTTCGTAAACTCTTATGGCGTTGAGCAGAATGCCGGACCGCAGGCTCTGGCCCTTAACACCAAGAACGACCGCCTGGTGTTCAACAACTGCGGCATGTACAGCTATCAGGATACATGGATTACGCCGAGCGACTCTCACTGCCGTGCTTATGTCAAGAACTGCTTCATAGAGGGTGCGGTAGACTTTATCTACAACAACGGCGACTATTATTTCGACGGCGACACGCTCAACATCGTGCGCAAGGACGGCGGATACATCGTTGCTCCGTCGCACAACAGCGACTCTAAGTGGGGCTATGTGTTCATGAACAACGTGATTACCGCTCCCGGCGTGCCTTCAGAAACTTCTGTATGGTTCGGACGCCCATGGCACGACCAGCCTAAGACCGTGTTTATCAACACCAAGGCTGAGGTTACCATACCTGCCACAGGATGGTATGAGACAATGGGTGCAATACCGGCTATCTTTGCCGACTACAACACCGTTGACGGCGAAGGCAACCCCGTAGACCTGTCACAGCGCCGCAGCTATTACTACTATTATGCCGACGACGACAAGACTCAGAAGGTGGAGGGATATGCAAAGAACTCTCTGACTGACGAAGAGGCAGCACAATACACTGTTAAGAATGTGCTTTCAGGCGACGACAACTGGCAGCCGGGGATTATCACAGAGGCATGCGACGCTCCTGTTCCGGTAATCAGCAAGTCTGAGCAGACCATCACATGGGATGCCGTGCCTTACGCTATCTGCTACGTTATAACCAAGAACGGCAGCGTGGAAGGATTCACCACTGCCACATCTTGCAGCTATACCGACGGCGACGAATATCTTATTCAGGCTGTCAACGAGTATGGCGGACTGAGCAAGGCCGGAAAGGCATCTGAAGGAACTGTAGGCATCGACGGCGTTGAGGCCGGTCAGGCCATAACAGTTACAGGCATCTATTCTGCCGACGGTGTTAAGCTCAACACCTACCGCAAGGGTGTCAACATCGTTACAGGCAAGACTGCCGACGGCAAGGTGGTTTCAAAAACTATCGTGAAGTAAATTTGTCTGGCTTTTATTTATGGTGAGGCCCCGCCCGGAACTGCTGTCCGGCGGGGCCTTCTTTTTTGTGTGGAAGATTGTTTGGATAGTTCGTTTTATTATATATTTATTTCTTATTTTGGCAGTTTTTATGGCCTTTTGACGTATTTTCCACCTTGTTTTGACTAAAAATACACCATAAGGACTATATATGGGCTTAATTTTGCATATGAAAATTTTACTATTTTACTAACAAATCTATTTATTATGAACATTAAAAATTACCTTAACAGACTAACGCGTATGTGCGTCTTTGCAGCTGTGGCATTTATGCCTGGAGGAATTTGGGCGCAGACATACGACTATAGGACAGAAAGCTTTGAGGCTGAGGCTTGGGCTACGAAAGCAGCTACTGTAACATCTACGACAGGAATGTGGACTACTAACAAAAACGTGCATGTAACCGACCAGGCCTATGATGGTTCATACAGTATTCTTTTTTCAAATAAGACAGGACTCACTCTGCCTGAACTAACAGAGGGTGCGGGCACTCTTATTTATTATGCCTACGACATGAATCGCGAGGCATACGTTGAGACGTCGGTCGATAACGTTAACTGGACTGAGGTAGAGTCTTATAAAGAAACAACTGAGTGGACGAAGCATGTGGTGAAGATTAATGACGCAAATGCCAAGTATGTGCGTATACGTACCACCTCGAACGGGCAGTATTACATAGACAACGTGCTTCTTACCAAACTTGACGGTACTGACGGCGACGGAAATGTTATTGTGTCTAACCTTGATATTCCGTATTTTACTCAGGACTTTGAGAATACAAGTACATATCCCCAGACTAAGGAGGAGGCTGTAACAGAAGTGACATACAATGTTGACGGTCAGGGTGAATGGAAATATCTCAATTCATACAAGAGCACAAACGAGGCTTATATCACAGACGGTTCTGCTCGCGCGTTGCGTATGCTTAAGGGAACGTCTTATGTGATAACGCCAGTGCTTGATCAGGGTGTGGTTAGCGTTTCGTTCAATGAAGGAAGAAGAGACCGTGAACTTTCAGTGTATATATCGAAAGATGGTGGCAATTCGTGGGAGAAAATAAAAGACGTAACTACCGATGAATACAACATCATAAGCATAAACGACCGTGATGTTAACCGCATAAAGATTGCAAACGAGACCACAAAGGGTGACGTTGATGTTGACAATATACGTGTTACAGCCTTTCCAGAAGGCACACCAGCCACTATTGTCACAGGAGATGTTAATAACGTAACTTCTTCTTCAGCCGACGTACGCGGCAACATAACAGATAAAGGCGACAAGCGCATCACAGAGTGGGGTGTATGCTGGGCTACGGACAGCGATATGCCTACAGTTGAAAACAACGTGGTTAAGTCTACAGAAGAAGACTTTATTGTGACACTAAGTGGAATTCCGGCTGATACAAAGGTGTATTGCAGAGCTTACGTAATGGGATTAGCCGGTGTGGGCTATGGCGAGACTAAGACATTCACCACTCAGCCTGCAACGTTGGCAGTAGTGGAGACAGCAGACATCATAGAAGACAATTTTGCCGATGAAAAATTCATATATGTTCTTGCCGGGGGCGAGATAAAGGATAATGGCGGAGCTGAAACAAAAGAAGTAGGAATATGCTATTCGACATCAGAAAATCCCGATTTCAACGGTGAAAAGGTTAAGGCATACTTGTCAGATAACAAGTTTAGTGCATCTATCGCGCTTCAGCAAAAAACAAAATACTTCTTCCGCGCGTATGCCGTTAACGAGGTTGGCATAAGCTATGGGCAACAGAAAGAATTTACTACGGGCGAGATAATAGTACCAGAATATGCACACAATGTTTATTATTGCGACCCTTCTGGCGATGATGCTACAGCCGACGGTTCTGCAGAGAAACCTTTCTATTCACTCCATAAAGCTGTAGAAAAGGTTGTACCGGGTGACACTATCTTCATGAATGCTGGAAAATACCAATATGATTCGCGCATAGTTATAGACCCTATAGGTCAGCCTAACAGCGGTATGATAGCAGTGTTTGCCAAGGGTGGTCGCGCTGTGCTCGACTTTTCAGCAATGCCTCTTGATGACAACAACCAGGGTATACTGCTGCACGGAAGCTATTGGCATTTCTACGGACTTGACGTATGCGGAGCAGGCGACAATGGTATGCTCATAGAGCGTCTGAAACCGTCGGGAGGTGGCTATAATGAATGTAAGGACAGCGTGCATCAGGCACACGACAACATAATTGAAAACTGCTCGTTCTACCGCAATCAGGATTCTGGCTTGCAGATGAAGAACCTTGCGGCTTACAATAAGGTGATTAACTGCGATGCCTATTTCAATGCAGATCCGGATATGGGTGACGCTGACGGATTTGCCGTTAAGATATCCCACGGAACAGGCAACTATTTCTATGGCTGCCGTGCATGGCAGAACTCTGACGACGGATGGGATCAGTTTATAAAGACTGAAGGGGGATTCCCAGATGACGTTACCACTACATATGACAATTGTTGGGCTTTTGATAATGGTTATCTTGAGAACGGAACTGTTGGTAAGGGTAATGGTAATGGATTTAAACTTGGAAGCGACTATGGCCGCAACAACGTAATCATGAACCGCTGTCTGGCATTCAACAACTTGACCAAAGGTTTCGACCAGAACCATAATACGGGTAACATGATACTAAATAACTGTACCGGCTACTCAGCAAAGGATCTCAGTAACAAGAGCCATTATACATACAGACTCGACGAGCCGGTGGCTTCAGGCCATGAGATAAGGTTTACAAACTGTGTTGCAATAAGCGACGGCATTGCAGACCGCAACGAATCTGCATACGCTCCTTACAGCATTAAGGGTACTCAGATTACCTGTGACTTCAATACTTTGCCTTCTGACTACAAAAGTATAGATCCAACGGGAACAGACGGCGAGCGTTCTGAAGACGGCACATTACCTATACTTGACTTTATGCGCATAGCAGACGGCAACTCAAAATTGATAGACAAGGGCAGCGAGGTGGCTCCTTATGCAGGCGAAAGCCGTTCTTCTGTCGGTATTAAGTACGAAGGTTTGGCACCTGACTTGGGTTGCTTCGAGACATCTTCAACAACGGAAATACGAGATATAACAGTTTCTGAGTCTCCAAGCGGACGCCTTGACGTGTGTGTTGTCGGTAATGGTTTGCTGATTGTTACGGTTAAGGATGCTCCTGCCATGGCAGAATATCGTGTAGGTATATATGATGTAAGCGGCAGGATGATTGTTTTCAATGATTTTATCGGCAGCAACACCTCATTAAGCATTCCTTCCGGAATTAAGGGCATGATAATGATAAAGGTTATTGGAGATGACTTCAATGAGAGCCGTAAGGTTTTGGTAAGATAATATGATTTTTTTATGTTTGGCTTTTATTTATGATGTTTGTAATCAGGTGTTTGCGAATTTTTGATATCGCAAATGCCTGATTCAACATTTTGGGAAAATAAAATTATAGGATGACATAAAAGCACAGATACGTTATATATAAAAAATGTAATATTATTATTGAAATATGAAGAACAGTTTTAGCACATTTCTTGGAGTGCTATTTTTGGCATTTATAAACTGCTTGTCTGTTTATTCGCAAGAAGAAAAATGGACAGCGCAGATGAAACTTAGACTTGAAGGGATGGCAGATAGCCTTACCGTCAATCTTAAGCCATGGAAAGTGCCGGAGAGAATTTTTTATGTTGAGGATTATGGCGCCTGTGGAGATGGCACGACAATAAATACAGTTGCAATACAGAAAGCTATCGACGCATGTTCGGTCGCTAGTGGTGGAGTAGTCCTCTTCTCAAAGGGGAATTATGTAACCGGAACAATCAGAATAAAGAGTGGTGCGATGATAGAGGTTGCAGAAGGCTCAAAAATACTTGGTAGCACAGATATCAATGACTATCCCGACATGATAGAGTCGTTTAAAAGCGTAATGAGCGAGAATTATGGTTTCCGCCAATCGCTGATTTACGCAGAGAAGGCTGACTGCGTAGGTATAAGAGGACAAGGCGAGATTTATTTTCGTGGAGAAAAGGTAAACTTCTCAAGTCCAGAAACCACCGGCCCTATAAAGGATCGTCCGTTAGGGATACGTATGATAGAATGTACACGTGTGGTGTTGCAGGATATACTTTTGCGCAATTCTGCTTCATGGATGCAGAATTATCTGGCATGTAAAGATCTTATCTTTGACGGCATTCGGGTTGAGAATCAGGCCAATTATAATAATGACGGTCTTGACCCAGATGGATGCACCAATGTAATAGTCAGAAATTGTGTAATTAATGCCGAGGATGATGCTATGTGTATAAAAGGTGCAAGCTCGCTTCCTTCACGAAATATCCTTATTGAGAATTCTACGTTCGTCAGCACATGCAACGCATTCAAAATAGGAACCGACACTCAGGGCGACTTTTCTGATATCTTTGTTAGAAATTGTGTGTTGGGAGGTGTTCCTGAATCTATGGTTTCCATAGAAGGACATGAGGCCAGTACCGGTATAACAATTGCTACCGTAGACGGCGGTAACGTGTCTGACATTATGTTGACTGACATAACAATAGATCAGACCCGCTGTCCAGTCTTTTTACGTATAGGCAACCGTGGACGCGTTGTTCCCGGCACTGCCAAGCCTAAGCCAGGAAAACTGCACCGCATATTGATAGAGAAAGTAAAGGGCAAGCGTAATTTCCGCCAAGGCTCATTTATATCTGGAATACCGGGTTATCTTATAGAGGATGTCTGTATACGTAACTTCAAAATAGAGATGCTGGGAGGAGGCACGGCTGACATGGTGAATCAGATTGTAGGAGAGAATGAAGCCGGCTATCCTGACGCCCATAAGTTCCAGCGTAACGGCTTGCCGTCATATGGATTTTATGTAAGGCATGCGCGCAACATAAATTTTGCCGGTGTGTCGGTTGTTCCAACTGAAAAGGACATGCGCCCAGAGGTGTTCAACGGTGGTGATGCCGTTGGTGTCAGTTATAATGGTATGCATGTTGGACAATAATATATTTTGTTGATAACAGTTTTTTGCATGATAAATTTAGTGTATTCTATGGTTTTAGAATATATTGCTGAAATATGAAAATATAGTGTCATGGATGCAAACAGCTATTAGAATAGATAAATCATCTTGCGGAAATGATATGAAAATTGTAAGCAAAAGGTTGAGGCTAGATTAGCTTATGTTATGAAATAACTGTAGACTACTTGTTGTAAGTAAAACTGTGCTGTAATATTCCAAATCATTAATCCTGCTGTTTTTGTAGCGTAACCGAGGGTGTGTCAAAACTCATTTTTTGAAAACATGAACTTATAATTTGAAATTTGAGTATCCAAAAAGACTAAAGAAAGGACCGTATCATTACTCAATACAGAGTTTAATACGACCCTTTTAAATATTACAGTTATAATCTGTAACTTTGAGAAGTAGTCCTTTTAATTTTGACACACCCTCGGTTATTAATTATAAATAAGCGGCTATATTGAACCGTTAAGCAAACTTCTATGTCTGATGTAATTTGGCGTTGACAAAATAGACTTTAACTAGATGTTATGTTTTTTCTTTCGGTTATGTATTGTGTAGGTGTCATGCCCATCTCTGCCTTGAAGCACTTTGCAAAATATTTTGGGTCAGAAAAGCCCGTGCGGTAGGCAACATCTGTTATGCTGATGTCTTCGCTGTCTATGATTCTGAGAGCCTGTCTTATTCTTATCTGTTTTATAAAGTCAGATGGTGAAAGGCCTGTGGTCTCTTTCATCTTGTTGTAGAAAGCCGTGCGGCTCATGTTGAAATTCCGTGCCAGCTCTTCAACCGGCATTCGGCTCTCGTCGATATGTTCAGTAATAACCTCTGTAAGTTTGGTTATAAATGTCATGTCTTCTGATTCCTTGTTGATTGTGGCCTGTGGCTGCTTTTTCATCTTTACGCTGTCAATGGCCATCAGCAGGCTGTATTTGTGTTGTATTATGTGGCGCATTCTGTTTAGGTATACTATTGCGAACACCATTGCCACTATTACGCATACAACAAAGGCAATCAGTGAAAGTTTGAACCATATGGTTTCTGTGAACAGTGGAACGACTTTCACTTGTATGCTTCTTCTTGCTTTTTCGTCTCCCCATGTTCCTGTTGTAGCTTCTACGTAAAGTTCATATTCTCCGGGTGTAAGGTTGCTGTAGTTTATCGAATGTTGGCCGTTTTCGGTGTAATTCCAACTGCGGTCGTACCCTTTAAGCATATAGCGGTATCTTGTGTCGGATATTCCGGTTATGTTGGGTGATGAAACATATAGTGAGAAACTCCTTTCCTGTGGCATAATAGTAAGCTGGGTGATGTCATTCAGCGGCTTCATGTTCATGTCGTTCTGATATTGTATGCCGGTGAATACAATATCGGCCGGCTTTTTTATGTAAGCTTCAAGTTTGTCTGGAAAGGTCATTGTGCCGCAGCTTGTACCTATAGTTATATATCCATCGGCTACAACCGGCTTTGCTTCAGAAAGATTAAAGTCTCCTATAAAGTTGCTGCTGTCATATATGCGGAATGTCTTTGACAAGGTATTGAACATTGAGATTGCTTTTTCTGATACAATATAGATGTTTCTGCCTGTTGTGGTGGCTGTGGTTATCTGGTCGGCTGTAGCCGATGTCGGCATCATATAGTTATTGAATTTTATATGACAGCTCAGAAGATTCTCTTGTGCTATTTCGCTTACACCACTTCCGTAGACGCAGACATAGATCTTTTTCCCTGCTTTTATAATACTCATTATGTCGTTGCCTTTCAGTCCATTTTTGTCTTTGCGGTATTTGTTTGTATAGAACAGGGCTATGTCTTTCTTTCTTACGTCAGCCGTAACCAAGCCCGTTGTCGTTCCAATTAGCAGTATGCCGGGTGTTGCTTCGATGATACACCTTATCCTGTCGGTAGAGTGTATGCCCCTGTATTTGTGGAAAATCCATCCTTCTGGCGTCTCCAACCCATGGATCAGCCCCTGTCCATATGAGCCGAGCCATACATTTCCTTTGCTGTCGTGACAGATGTCATATATGCTGTCGCTGCATAGCGAGCCTTTCTTACTTTTGTCGTGTGTCAAGTGTGTTATTCTGTAATGTGTCCTGCCATGCAGGCTTGTTGGTGTGAGTATGAACACACCGCTGCCTTTGGTGCCTATCCATATGCGTTGCTTGTTGTCTTTTTTTATGCAGTGTATGGGCGAATTGCATATCTGTTCAGGTTCAGCGCTTACGCTTCCGTCTTGCCGCAGATATGCAATATTTCCGTTTTGCTTGTTTTTTAGTATTATGTTTCCTGCTTTATCACCGCTCCACAAAGTTCCGTTCATGTCGTCATACAGGGCTTTTGTCTCGTTATTGCTGTAATTGTTGTCATGAACAAACAGTTTTTCATGGAATGTGATACAGGTCGTCTTATGCTCTCCGAGCAGCCAAAGGTTGCCATAACGGTCTGTCAGAAACTTTTTCAGATTTTTCATCTGAGGTGTTTGCTGTCTGTTATTTTCATAAAACTCTAACTCTTTCAGACTTTGGGTTTGCTCGTCAAAGTATGAAAGGATTCCTAATGGAGGCTTTACGAACAGATTATTCCTGCTGTCTTCAAATATAAGTTGTGGGTTTTTAATTTTTCCTGCTGACGTGGAGGGTTGCGTTTTCAGTATTTTTATGTTTTTTGATTTCAGGTCAGCCAGCATTACACCTGTATCGGAAAAAGCCCACAGTCTGTCTTTCTTGTCTGCATAAAGATATTTTATACTTTCGTTGCCTTTTATGGAAAGATTTGTTACTATTGGTTTTTGCTTTTTGGTGTCAAATGCAAAGATGCCTTTGTCTGTGGCAATGGCTATCATGTTATTGCCGACAGTCTCTGCGTATTCGGTATTTATCTTATATCTGGTCAGTTTCCATTTTTTTATTGTCTGGTCTTTTTTTATGGCGGCAATGTGTCCTTCTGCTGATATCAGGTATGTGGTGTTATTTGAGCATACTATGTGCTTATATCTGCCGTTGACACATATTCCTGTGGTGAAGTTTATTGTTTTTTTGTCCGTTATTATCCATTCGTTGCCGTAGCTGTCGTATTTCACGCCTTCGGCCTTACATCCTTTAAGTATTCTGTTGTTGCTGTTTAAGAACACGTAGTCGTATTCCCAATTGTTGTCTGTAAGTCTCAGACACGATCCGTCTTTGAAGACAACCCATGAGGCATCGTGTTTCTTCGTCGTAATGGTTTTCACCCGTTTCCCCCTGATTTCTTTTATATATTTCTCAACGTCAGAAAATCTGTTGGTTGTAGTATTGAAACAGTTGAGTTTGTTGTTCGACGATATGCACCATATATTTCCTGCACTGTTTGCTTTTAGGTTGTATATACGGTTTGAAAATATTGTTCCGTCAGAGTTTAGAATAGGCTTGAATGTGAAAAAAGAGTATCCGTCAAATCTTACAAGTCCATTCCATGTCGCAAACCATAGAAACCCCATACGGTCTATAACTGCGTTTGATAGTCTGGCCTGCACCAGACCATTGTCTGTACTGAAGTTGTTTATTCGGCAAAAGAATTCTGCACCGCATTTTGCATGCGGAAAAGTTATCGCTAATATTATAGTCAGCAAGCGCAATATGTAGCGGCGCAGTGCTTTCATTTTTGTAGGTATTAGGTTCTTTAGCAGATTGCTTATTAAGGTTGTGTGTTTGTAAAGAATTGCTGTTATGCAATCTTATGGTATATATACCGGTGCTTTTAAATCATCCCTGCCTTGTGCAGCTCGGCAACGGTGGCTTCGAGTTCGGCATACCACTCCTCGCCGAAACGGCGTGTCAGCGGCTCTTTCAGAAATTTATACACGGGCAGTCCCAGTTCCTTTCCTTTGGCGCGTGCAGCCTCGCAGATGCTCCAGCGGTGATAGTTGAGGCCGGTCAGACCGTTGGAAAGTTTCTTTTCGCGGATAGGGTAGAGAGCGCAGCTTATGGGCTTACAGAACCCTGTCTTGCCGGCGCGGTGAGCCTTTTCTAAGGCGCACAGGCAGCAGCCGTTCTCGTAGCACGTAAACACGCAATCCTTGCCGTTGACTATGCTCGTTACGAGTTCGCCTTCCGGGTCGATGTCCGCCACGCCCTGCTGGTCTATCACGGCCTGCGCGTTGGCCGAAAGGTCGGTCCACACCGTGTCGAGCGAATCCTCAATGCCGCCTATCTCGTCCATCGTTACAGGCGCTCCGGCGTCGCCTTCAATGCAGCATTCGCCCTTGCAGGCATCGAGGTCGCAGCAGAACTGCTCTGTTATAATGTCGGGCGACACAAGTACGTCGCCCACCTGTATTATCGGTAAATCCATATTCGTTGTCTATTGTGATATAATGTCGTTTTTTCACCATTTTATCGGCTCCATGCCGTGCTGCTGCAGATACTGGTTGGTCAGGCTGAAGTGGTGGTTGCCGAACCATCCGCCGCGGTTGGCCGACAGCGGCGACGGGTGGACAGACTGCAGTATCAAGTGGCGCGAGTTGTCTATGAGCTGTGCCTTGCTGCGGGCATAACCGCCCCAGAGGATGAACACCAGGTTGTCGCGGTCTCTGCTCAGTGCGCTGATAGTAGCGTCGGTGAACTCCTCCCAGCCGCGCCGCTGGTGACTTCCGGCAGCATGTTCGCGCACGGTCAGCGTGGCGTTGAGCAGCAGCACGCCCTGCTGTGCCCAGCGTACAAGGCTTCCGCTTTGTGGCATCGGCGTGCCGAGGTCGTTCTCAATCTCTTTGAATATGTTGATAAGCGAGGGCGGAAACGGCACTCCGTCGCTCACCGAGAAGCACAGTCCCTCAGCCTGTCGCGGCTCGTGGTAGGGGTCTTGTCCGAGTATCACCACCTTAACCTTGTCGAACGGGCACAGGTTGAAGGCGTTGAAGATAAGTCGTCCCGGCGGATAGCACGTATGGTTGCGGTATTCGTCGTGTACAAAGTTGATAAGATTGGCAAAGTAAGGCTTTTCAAACTCACCGCCAATATGCTGTTTCCACGACTCTTCTATCTTTACGTCCATAATTCAAAGTGTAATTTTTTAACCAATGCAAAAATACATATTTTTCTTTGAAAGTCAAATTTTTGCGCCAATCTTTATGCCGTCGCCTTGCGCTCAGTTTGCCGTCATCGGCTCAGAAAATCAGCCTTGATGCATGTCATTGCTTGTTAACCTCGGTCCTTGCCTGGACTTGTTTTAGCTAAATGCGGTATAAAAAAGTTTTTTGCAGAAAACTCGTCACTCGTCACATCTCTATGTAAAGTGCTGTAAATGTGTTACTTATGGTGTGACGAGTTGAAAAGGCAACTCGTCACACGTCTGTTAAAACTCTGCTTGAAGTCAACCCGAATCAGACGCTTACAGTGGATTTTCTCTGAGTGTGATGAGTTGAAATTCCAACTCATCACGCTTTAATCACTTGTCATACAGAGAGATAAGACTAGATGTGACGAGTGATGAGTTTCTTATAAAAACTTTTTTATTTATATCTTTATCGTTAAACTTCTGATTTTGGTTGACCTGTAAGCAGATCTTCCATGATTAAAGTTGACTAGGGTAAAACTCACATCTGTTATCGTCCGAATTATGCTCTTCTAGTTATAATTTGCAATATGCCACCTTTTGCTTTCTGAAAAGCCACCTTTTACAGTGTAAAAGCATGCCTTTTGCATCATGAAAGGTATGCTTTTGCCGGCTTTTCAGGGTATATTCTTCTATTTCGTCTTTCTGATAAGGCCATTATAAAAGTAGAAGAATGTTTTATATGCCTAGGCGTTAGATATAGAATTTATGAACATAAAATCGTTTTTGATATGCTGCCGGTAATTATTTCTGTCAGGCCGTTGAAAGGGGAAGAACAAAATAAAGAAGCCGGAAACATCACGCTCCCGGCTTCTTCTCTAAATCTATTTTTTTACCGTTATCAAAGAAAAATAGTGCTATTTGAGAATTTTATTTGTATGGCCATTCTTGTATTTCACGATAAATATGCCGTGCTGCGGATTGGCTATGCGCTGTCCCGACAGATTGAAATATTCAGCCGGTTCGTTACAGCTGTTGTCTTCAGTAGTGTTTATTCCCGTTGTCTCTTTCTTTATCAGGTCTATGGCCGCCGAATTTTCCACGGCACAGTCGGTGGCGTCGTCGGGATTATAGTTGGCAAGTGCAGCCACAATCTTCATGTTGTTCTTCTTCCACGCCTTGTCGATGTCGAAGGTGTATGAGTATGTAAACGAATTGCCGTCCCACACTACAGGCTCACCCCATGTGCTGTTGTATCCGCGGATTACGTGCTGCTGATAGTATTGTCCTTCATATCCTTCCTGAAAAAGACTTTTAACCTCGTCTTCAGTAAGGTATACTGTCAGATGTGGCATTGCGCATATTAGGTTGTCGTTTTTAAGGCAGGTAACATTTGTCGTAACAGTAGTAGAGTCGGTATTGAATTCATACGTTATGCCTACAACAGCATTTGCCGTCAGCTCCATCTCGGTGTTGATATACGACGTGATGTCGTCAGGGCTTTGCGGCAGATAAACGGCGGTCTTGCTGCCGGCAGAGTTGCCCGTTTCATGATACGGCTGCCTGTTTATCATCATAGCCGGAGTATAGCAGTTGGATCCGTTGTTGAACAGCCATAGCATCTCTTCGTCGCAGGGCAGGGTAAACTCGTCGGTATAGTAGCCGGCATGATGGCACACGGCGAACACCCTGTCGCTGTAGTCGCTGCTCGAGTTCATTGCCGTATGCAGATAGCCTGCCACTCTCGGACAGTTACTACATTTCTCTGTCGTAAACTCCTCTATGAGAACGTTTTTCAGATAAGTACACACCGCTTCAACCATGTTGTTGGTGCTGTTTTCGTCTGTGCCGTTGTCAATGCTCTCAATCTCGATGCTCCAGCTCGCCTGGCTGTCGGTGTAGATGCCCGGGTCGATGACGAACGAGCACGACGTGCTTGACGTAGGCCCAATGGGCGTGTCGATGTGTGTCCGGCAGACAGTTTCGCCTGTGGTGCATTTTATGGTAAATCCGTTTACAGCCTCTATGCCGTAGTTGTGTATGGTGGCATTCACTTTCAGGGCGTTCACTCCGCTCTGTGGCCATGGACTTATTGTGGCAGATAGCAGTCCGAGGTCTTGCTTAGGCAGTGAGCTGCCCGTTATAATTGCCTCCATGCTGATAACGCCCTTGTTGCTTATGTCCTGCCATTGAGCGTCGCCCATCTTGAGATATGACGTGCCTGCCACGGGTTCGCCAACGATAGAAACTGCCACTACGTTGGCTCTCTGATGGAAAGAATAGCCGATGTATATGTCGCCGGCATTCTCGGTTATCTCATACGGTTCGGTCAGCTCCACTTCGTTCCATCCCTTGCTTACGGCCGGAGTAGAAGATCGTGTTATGTATCCCTCAGCTATGTTGTCGCCTTCGAGCTCGGTGCGTATCCATACCTTCAGCGTGTCGATGTTTATGCGGTTAAGCAGTGCTGCGCGTATAGACGAAATGCTGTTGCCCTTGTATGCGTCGAGGGCGGATGACGGCAGTTTAGTTGCGCACGACACCCATCCTTTGCCGTTCAGCTGTATGTCGCCCTCATCGGCCATCTGACCGTTGCAGAAACCCATGCTTACCGTTCCTGACTGTGCCATTGTGCCTATGCTGAGCAGCAATGCAAGTATTATTGTTGACAGTCTTTGCATAACTCTAAATATTTTTTATTTCACAACTTTCTTTCCGTTAATGATGTACACTCCATGAGGCAACGCTCCTGCCGGCATTCTTCGTCCGCTGAGGTCGTACACTTCAGTCTTGCCTGTGGCAGAATCGTCCACAGCCTGACTTATGCCTGTGCTGTTGGGCAGTGTCAGCGCACATTCGTCAGAGCTGATGCTCAGTTCGCCGTTTTGTGCTGCACGTATTATGAAGCTGTATGTTGCTCCCGGATTCAGCCCTTTTACGTCGTAGCTTAGCACGTTGCCTACAGACAGTCCGTCGTATCCGCTTACCGGTGTGCGCTCTACCATCTTGCCTTCAGCCACGACATCGTCGATAACTACAAAGCCCGAAGTGCGTCCGTAGCGCAGGCGCACCTGCTTGCACTCGTCTAAGCTTACCCGCTCAGTGGCTCCGTCTACTGATGGACTGATGACACTCACCTCGGTCCATACTCCGTCGCCCTGGTCAGCCTCTACGTATATCTTCTCCGTATTGCTCTTTGCGCGGCACCAGAAACTAAGGTTGCTGATGAGCATTTCGTTGTATGCAATCACGAGATAGTCGCCGTCTGACGAGAGGCGCAGCGACGGTGCCTTTTCGCCGTAGTAGCCCGAAACCGAGTAGAACATGCTGCTCGTTGAAGTCCATGTGTCAGGCATGCCTTCTGCCTTGTTGCTGAAGTCATATCCCTTGGCCGAAAGTTCATCGGAATAGCCATGTTTCATTACCGTCAGACGATAGTCGTCTGCATCTCGCACGGCTTCCCATTTAGCCTTGAATCCCGTTTCAGTGACATCTGTTGCGGCTAAGCCTGCAGGCTTGCGCTTGACGAAGGCCAGATCGAGTGTCTGCACAGGAGCATTCTTTTCTTCAGATATATAGCTGCCAAGTCCGGCGCTTACGGCTACGACATAGTCGGTAAGCGGCACAAGACCGTCTATCTTTATCGTCTCAGGCGATGTGTAACGCTTATGGTCAAAGTCGCCGATATACAGGCGCTGGCTGTTGCCGTCGGTGCAATATACGCTTACTTCATAATATTTGGCGTGTTCGACAGCCGCCCATGAGAACACGAAGCTGCTGTCGGCTATGTCTGTAACGTCTACTGTAGCCGGTGCAGGCATGCTGAATGACGTTCCGGCAAGCAGCAGTTGGGCTGTGTCGCCGTCCAGCGTGACGTCATCAAACGATACAAGACTTGCGCCGTCCCACGATGTGAGTTCATATTGTGTTATTCCTGCAAAGCCGGGGAAGGTGTCGCCCGAGCGTGTCGCTTCTGACAGTATGCCGTCAGCTTCAACAATGTCTACGCGCTGATGCTGCGGGTCTATGTTTACGATGTTGTTCTCCCATGCGTCTTTGTCCTGATCTATGTGCCATACAAGCATGCCTTGTCCTGGCAGGTATGTGTCGAATCCGCTTTGTATGCGGTTCTCAAGCACGAAAAACTCGTTGTCCTTTCCCGGAACGTTCACACGGAAAGCCTTGTTTGACGATGCCAGGTTTGGAATCATAGTTATGCTGTCGGCGTTGTTGTCCAGTATGTCATAGTCGAGCCATGCCAGTTCGGCACGCTCAAACGCAGAGAAGAGCGGCGGCGTGTGCATGTTGTTATTGTATGAGCCTGAGGCCATGGTGTCGTAGGCTCCGAGCCCGAAGGTGAAGTAACCATATGAAGTGTCGTAGTGGTCAACCAGTCCGAGCACGTGGCCGAATTCATGGACAAATGTGCCTATGCCTGAAGGCTGCAGGTTGCCAACTGCACTATAGCGCAACTCGTTGCTGCAGGCGTAATGGCCTATCACTTTGTCGTCGTAGACGAGCTTCATCTCCCATGCTTCCTCAACGATGGCAGAGTGGGGCCATATAAGTTCTGTTCCGTTAGGGTCGTCGGCCTGTCCGCCGCCGGCATAGAAGAAATATATGTTGTCGACATATCCGTCGCCATTGGTGTCGTATTCGGAGAAGTCCACTTCATCGTCAACAAGCTCGCATGCTTCTTTTATAGCTTCGCCCATTCTGAAGTCCTGTCCCTCATCGTCAGAACCGTAGTAGGTGGCTTTGTTTGATAGCGTCACCGGACCAACCACAGTGAAGTCGGGGTCAAACAGCCTGTTAGAGCTTTGCAGATAAAAGTCGCGTGCGCTGCCGTTTGCTCCGTTGCTCCACGTGAAGCCTTCCTTGTTGAGCATGTCGTCATAAAACTGGTGAGGGTTGTCTATAGACGAGAACTTGACGTCGCTGAACTGAATCAGTATGACAAGAGATTTCTGGCGTCCTATTGTGGGGAAGTCGCTAATAAGATAGTCGCTTCGCTTAGGTGCCTTTCTCATTCCGCTGCCGGCTGTTGCGCGGCTAAATGCGTCAATATTTATAGAAGCCAGATATTTCTTGGCTTCTGTCTTTCTCATGTCCTTGTCTGCAGCAGCCAGACCGCTTCCTGTTATTTTGCTGCCGTCGAGTCTGGCATATTCATAGGTTTTGGTCTTAAGGTTGAAAAACAGAGGATATCCGTCTTCGGTGAACAGCAGATGACGATGCTCGTCGCCCCGCATAAGCACCGTAAGACTTGTGCCGTCGGGCTGAATCACTTTCTTTGGCGTAGGGTCAGCCGGTATGGCTTTAGTGCTGCAGATGCCGCATAATAGAATGGCTATTGAGATAAAAAGTCGTTTCATGCTTAATGTCTTTATATATAAAAACAAAGAAGCCGTAAGGGGCTGTCATGACACTTGGCTTGCCGTGCCAGCCCCGTGGCTTCTGTTATTCTAACTTATTATTTAACAATCAGCTTATATGGCTTGTTGCTTACCATAACCACATAAACACCTTTTGCTACCTGATAAGTTGCCGTCTCGCCTGCAACGCTGCCTGCAACCTTCTGTCCGTTGAGAGTGAACACCTCAACATTCTGTCCGATAGCATTCTTTACTATGATGCAGCCGTTGTCAGCCATAACCTTCACGTCAGATGTCTGCAGGTCAGCGATACCGGTTGTTACCGATACAGTGTTAGACAGGTCTGATTCGCCAAGGTCGTAAACTGCGCTTACTGCGTAGGTTCCGTTGGCTGTGGCCTTTGCGCTGTTTGTAGCAACGAGGCTGTTAACGGCATTGTCGAGATACAGCTTGTAGCCTTTCAGTACAGGTGACTTTGCTTCTGTGTAGGCAATGTTATCTATCATGATGCCGAAGCCGTCAAGGATAGTGTGTATTGCCACATACTTAGCGTCAGCCGGGAGCGTTACCTTTACTTCCTTCCATGTACTTATTGTAGGATATTCAACCACAGTAATCTTATTGGTGAACGATTCGGGCTTGTCGTCTGTCGAAGATGTCAGAATCTCGATAGAACTTGTAGCGTCATTAGAGAGAGTCATGAACGAAATTTCTGTGCCGCCCTTAATCTCAGGTGAGATAAACCAGTCGTCGTCAGGATTGTTGTTAGGACGTCCTTCGGCGTCGGCACCATAGTTGCCCCAGTGAATCAGACACTTTTCTCCTTCATACGGAGTCCATACTGCTGCGTCGGGACATCCGGCTTCCTTAGCGCTCCATGTCATCCATGCCAGAGGCTGGTTAGCATAAGGCCAATAGTTGCCGTAATACTGTATGAATGTTGTTGACAGGTTGCCGTCTTTGTCAACAGTCTTCCATCCTGCAATCTCATTTGTGGCGAATGCCGGCAGGCTCTCGAAGTCGAGCATAACCTCGCGTCCGTCCATTGCTTCAGGTGCGGTCCATGCCAGTTCGTCGTCATTGCTGAGTGTCAGTGAGGTAGGAGCGGGCAGATTCATGCTGCGCGGGTCGAGTTCTACGTCGCTGCTAAGGTTGTTCTCTTCGTTCTGGTCGCCGTCATACAGCACTTGTGCGTTGTAGAGTATGTTCTTCTTCGCCGCTGTTATAGGCAGAGTGAACGTGAATGTGCGTGATGCTCCTGCTGCCAGGGCCTCTTCCGGATCTACTTCGTCTATGGTCATGTCGTCGACATTGAACAGTACAGAGTAGCCTGTGGCTTCGTCTGCACCCTTGTTTACAACGGTTACGCTGATGGTTGCAGTGTCGCCCGCTACCGGCATGTAAGGCTGTGTTATACCTGTCACGGCGAGGTCTTTGCCGGATGCCTCGTAGATGCTCCAGTTGTCTGCGAATATTCTTACGGCCGGATTAGGCATATATCCATAGAGTGATATCTGTGCTTTCTTGCCGTTAAGGGCTGAGAGGTCAACGATGTGCTCCTGCCATCCGTTGTTGCCGGTAAGATTAATCTCTTCGCTGATGTCGACATAGTTTTTGCTTCCGTCAGTTGAAGCCATAACTTTAATATATGCTGTTTCAGGCATTGCGTCAGAGTGGTGCAGCCAGAATGAGAACATAGGCTTCTCTGTCTTCTCGAAGTCGATTATCGGAGAGATGAAATATGCAGAACCTTCTGATGAACCGGTGTTGAGACACAGCAGCTGTGCGCCGTCCTGTCCATATGGCTGAATCTTTGTATTGTAATAACCAGGATCGATGGTCCATGCCTGATTGTTTATACCTGCGCCGATGAGGTATGGTGCATGGTCTACTCCGGCTTCGGCAAAGGCCTCATTGTATGGCAGTGTGTACGGTGTACCCATCACCAGTCCTGAACGCACGTAGTCAGATTCACCTTCGTCGTTAGAAACTGTTACGCCGAATATATACTGGTCTTGTGCGTCAGAAGCGTCCATAATCTGTATTTCAACTTCGCTTTCGCCTGTGGTTTCGCCAAGTTTTGTATAATTTGGCCAGTCGTTCACGTCATATTTATAGATAGTATATTTGAAGTTTGCCGGATCAACATATCCTCCGTGTACGCCTTCTGTCGGATTCGTCCATGACAATACGGCAATGTTCTGTTCTTCACCCCATTTGGTTTTAAGGTCGGTTATAGGTTTGGGCACGTCAGGTCCAACATATTTTGTTATGTCCATAGGTCTTCCTTCGCCATTAGCGTTGGCTGCAACGATTGAGAATGTGTTGAAGCCTTTGGCTGCCTTAACCTGCAATGTAATCTGTTCGCCTGGACGTACGTCAGTCTTGGTGGCAAGAGCATTCCCCTTAAGATCGTATATAGTTACCTTTGTGAGTTCTGAAATCTGTTTGCCGTCGATGCTCTTTGAAGGCAATGTGAACGTGAATGTTCCGCCTAAAGCACCAACTGCGTCTGGAACGAAGTTAACGGCAGATACTGTATCAGGAGCTTCTACTGAAGCGATGGCTTTCACAATGAATGTGTCAATAGATACCGGGCTGCTTCCTGTTCCGTAATCATGCAGACCGAAATTGTAGTAGCCGTCTTCAGTTGGGGTGATATAATAACGTTTTGTTTCAGTACCTTCAGTTGCAAAGTTATACAGGTCGTCTATTACAATGTTCTGTGACTCAACAGTGTTACTATTGCCCATTGTCGTTTTCAGACTTGCTGTTTCATACGAAACACTCAGCTGATAAGACAGCATATATAAAGAATCGGTCTTCAGGTCAAATGCGGGTGATATTATCCAGTCGTCACATCCGTTGCGACCGCTGCAAGTTAATAGTCCATAGATATTGTTGTATTGCCATGTCAGGGCTGTTCCGTCGTTGTTCAAGTTGTATATAGCCCATCCGTCGATGTCAGACATATCAGAGAATGTGTTGACATAAGGCATAGGCATATATAGTCCTGCCGTTATGCTGTTTGTTACGGTTCCGCGGTTTACGTTGCCATGGCTCTTTGCATAAATGGTATATGTGTGAGTGAGTATCTCTTTCGGCATGTCTGTGTCAACGGCAGTTGTCTCGGTTATGTCCTCGGCAATAGTCTTTCCGTCGACATTGCGTACAACTGTATATGATATGTCAGATTTGTCAAAGATACTTCCGAAGTCGTCATACAATCCCTTTTCGGGAGCTTCCCATGTTATTGTTGCCTGTTGATTCTCTATTGTGAGAGTAGGATTTGCTACATCTGCAGGTGCATCGTATCCGCATACTATAGTCTTTGAGAATCTGCCTCCACTAACTTCGCTGTACAGCGGATATACCTGTACCGTAACGATATGCATGCCTGAAGAAAGACCTTCCATACTGCAGCTGACTTTGCTGCCTAATGTGGGCTGTGAGGGAACGCCTGTTGGATTTACGCTGGCTCCGTCAACATAGAAGTAAAGGCGTACTTTGTCTGATGCCCATTGTGGTATTTCAATATTTTCCCCACCATTGACAGTTGACGGTATTGTGAACGATATATTTGCGTCGTTACTGCCTTCTGCAACGGATACAACTAAGTCACTGATGTCGTCCAACTGTAATTTAGAGAAAGTCGTCTCTGCTTCTGGCCTTTTATAAAAATAGGTGAAGCCTGTAGGAGTTTTTTCTACTAATACGGTTTTACATGTATCTTCTTTTGATCCATATGGCACAAATGGACTGACTTTATAGTAAACTGTTCCGTAGTTGAAGTCATAATGGTTTACGAGCAAACTTCCTTCTGCAACGTTGTATATCATTGGCTGTTGGCCATAGACATATTGATTTGGCATTTTGGTCCGGCCAATAATGGTTGTCTTGCACGTTACCGGATCTATTTTAGCCATGTAGATACTGTCGTCGGCGAGTTGTACGAATAACGAACCATAGCCAGCTACAAATCCTTTTGGATTATAGTTACCCGATGTCTTGTAAGCACGGTATGAACCTAAGAAACCAACTCGCTGAAGGCGGCATGTTGCCGTGTCTAATATATTAAGATAGTAGTCTGTTCCGCCGTATCCCTGATCTCTAACGTTTTCCATTGAAATTGCGAAAACAACGTCACGCTGATCGTCGTATGACATCATGTATGGCACATAGCTTGAGTTGCCGTTAGCGTTGGTAAATGTCTTTTTGCTCAGTAATTCAAGAGTGTTGGCATCATATACAGTTCTGACTATTGTGTTATAGTTGCCTGTGGCACCATCTTGAATAGGCAAGAAACAATACAATTTGCCTTTTGCCGTATATGAATAAGGCGAAAGTCCTGAATCTGACGACACGGTGTCGCAGGCAAATGGTGTAAGATTAAAGTTTACCATGCCGCCTGTTGCATTTCCGTTTTCATCTAATCCGGCTCCGGCGTTGAATCCTGTATATGTATATAGGATTTCGCTTTCTGCCTTGGCAGATGTCTTGTAGGGTATTGGTGCAATTAATGTAGGTACGTTACCTTTTTCTTTTATAAATCTTGAGTAGATTGTTTTTTCATCAAAAGTCTGTAATGGCCACGGACTCTTATAGTCTGTTGACATGCTTTCTGCTTTAGCTTTGGCCGGTTCTGCCTTCTGCATTTGTCCGGCATTGCTTTTTGCCGCTTTGTTCGTTTCAGGCAGTTTCATTACTACCTGTGCCTCTGTCGATGTCCAACAGAACAACAATGCCGCTGAAGCTACAAAATAATGGATAATTCTTTTCATAAGCATTATATTTATATTTGTTAAACTTAAAACGCTTGACAAAAATATTATTTTATCTATAAAAAACATGATTTTATGTTCCGACTTGTTTTTAAATTCTTGAATTTAAATAAAAAACCTAACAAAAACGGCTTGAAATGTATATTTATGTTATCAATATAGACTTTTTATGGGCGTTACTTCAATTTGTTATTGTTTTGTCTTTTTTTTCACGTTTAAGTAATATTATTTTGTATCTTTGCATGAGTTAATCTGTATCACGGCTCAAGATTCAGGTATGCCTGATGATTCTGCTGAAAAATTTAGTACCCCCTTTTATTAATAAATATTATTCTTGATGAAATTACAAGTCTTGTTGCTGTTGTTGTTTTCTTTTGTCTTTACATTGCCGTCTTTTGCTTCTAAAGAAAAGTCGGACAGCGCAGTTGTTCTGAAGACTAAAGGAGATGTGTTCTATTCTACCGGACGTTTTCCTGAAGCCTTGGATTATTATACAAGGGCACTTGACAAAGCCGAAAATGAAAAGAACAATCGGGTATATAATGCATGTATCGGTTGTATCGGAAATATATATGCAAGCATAGGCGACTATAACCGATGTCTGCATTATTATCAGCGAGGGTATAAGGCTGCCGTGAAGGCAGAAGATGTAGATCTTCAGTTTAAGTTCCTGTCTAATATTGTCGTGTGCTATTGTTTCATGAAAGATATTAAGAGGGCAAAGGCTTCTTTTAATGTTATGATGAGGCTGCCCGTACAGGACCAGCAGCTTAGGCAGTATTATTGTCTTAATAATCAGGGATTCATAGCTCAGACGGCAGGAGACTATGCTATGGCTGAGTATTATTATAAGGAAACGTATGCTTTTGCAAAGGAGCGTAATATGCCGCTTATGTATGTTCAGGCACCGTATATGGAACTTGGAAATATTGCGCTGAAACGTAAAGATGCAAAAACAGCAATTGCATATTTTAAGGAATGTCGTGAGATGGCATTAAAGATAGATAACTCAGACAAAATGTCGAGAGTGTATAAAAGTCTTAGTGAGGCTTATGCCAGTGCGGGACAGGCTGATTCGGCAGCCAAATATAAGGCAATGTATCTTGAATTGTCTGACTCGGCATTCAACAAGAGTCAGTTTTACATCTCGGGCAGCAAGCTGTTTAAATATGAAAATGCCGTAAATCAGAAGCTCATCGACTCGCTTACAACGCGCAACACCACGCAGCTTGTGGTTATCATCGTGTTTGTCATCATGCTTATTGTGCTTACCGTGCTGTATCGTATGCTTAGGCTGAAGAACCGCAAGCTTACTGACGCACAGATACTGCTTGTAAGTAAGAACGAGGAACTGATGAAGTCTGACAAGCAGAGCCGCCTGTTGCTCGAGCAATATGCAAAAGCTGTAAATACTGTACACGAGTACGATGTGCCCGATGTTGCCGGTGAGGCAGGGCAGGAGAGTGCCGTTGACATTGAAGGCGAGGCTGAAGATGCAGACGGAAAGACCGACGAGGCTGATAAGAAAGAGCGCACGGCCGTTGCGCTGCTGAGCGAAGAGCAGAAGAACCTGCTGCTGAACAAGATTAACACCGTTATGGCAGACATGAGCGTGATATCGCGCTCTGACTTCAACCTCAATACGCTTGCGCAGATGGTTGGCTCTAACACCAAATATGTTTCGTGGGCCATTAACGACGTCTACGGCAAGAACTTCCGACAGTTTCTCAGTGAATACCGCATACGCGAGGCGTGTCGCCGTCTTTCGGACAAGGAGCATTACGGCAACATGACGCTGCAGGCCATATACGAGGAACTGGGCTACAACTCGGCAGCAAGCTTCATACAGGCTTTCAAAAAGGTGAACGGAATGACGCCTTCTACCTATCAGCGCCTTATGGCTAACAAGCCTGACGATGATGCCTGATGCTGTTGGTTATTCTTGGCGCAGACCGCATATTTTATGTCTTTGACTATGGTTTGACTTGTTGTGATATTTGCCAGTTCTTTAAGCCTGTTTGAAAAACGCCGTAAAAATCGTAACATTTTTATGGTGTTTGTATTTCGGATTGAATATTTATATACTGTTATGATGGGTTCTGTTAAGTAAATATTATGGATTTGCTTTCAGACTGTTACTGGCTCGTTTACGTGTCAAAAGTGGCCCACTTTTTATACGTAAACGGGCCACTTTTTATGCAAAAACCGACCGCTTATTTCCTTTATTTCGCAGTTTTTAAAGTGTGGGGATGTGTAGCTAAGTGAAGAGCAGGCGCTGTGCGCAATGAAAAACGTCTTGCGAAAGTGAAAAGATAAAAGTGAAAAATCCAAATGCGTAGTGATTGATAAGAATACACAAGACTAATGTTCTGTCGGATATGCTATCCGACAGCATTAAGTATAAGGATCTGTGATCCGAAACTCCTACTTATTAATCAAAAATAAGCAGCAAGCGGATTAAAAATCTTTATACTCTATTCTGGCAGATTTTTCGCTGCGCTTAAGGAAACTTCAGGTGCAAGTTGACGATATCTGTATAAAAATAAAGGGACGGGCAAAAAATGCCCGTCCCTTTATTTCTTATCTTTTCCTGCTGACTGCTCAGCCGGAATATTGTTACTTGTTGTCCTCGATAAGGTTTTCGCCTGTCATGTCAGACGGCTGCTCCAGTCCCATGATGTGGAGGATTGAAGGAGCAACGTCGGCCAGACGGCCGTCCTTTACGGTTGCGCTGTTGTTGTCTGTAACGTAGATGAACGGAACAGGGTTCAGCGAGTGAGCTGTGTTAGGTGTGCCGTCCTCGTTGATGGCGTTGTCGGCATTTCCGTGGTCAGCTATGATGATAGCCTCATATCCGTTGGCCTTGGCAGCCTCGATAACGTCCTTTACGCAGTTGTCTACGGCGTGAACAGCCTTGGCAATGGCGTAGTAAACGCCGGTGTGGCCTACCATGTCGCCGTTGGCAAAGTTGACAACGATGAAGTCATACTCCTGAGTGTTGATGGCGCCAACCAGCTTGTCCTTAACCTCGTATGCGCTCATTTCAGGCTTCAGGTCGTATGTTGCAACCTTTGGAGAAGGAACCAGGATGCGGTCCTCGCCCTCGAATGCAGTCTCGCGTCCGCCGTTGAAGAAGAATGTTACGTGAGCATACTTCTCTGTCTCGGCTGTGTGCAGCTGTTTCTTGCCCTGCTTGCTCAGATATTCGCCAAGGGTGTCCTGTACGTTCTCTTTTGGGAAGAGGATGTGAACGCCCTTGAAAGATGCGTCATACGGAGTCATGCAGTAATACTGAAGGTTCTTTATTGTGTGCATGCCTTCCTCCGGCATGTCCTGCTGTGTGAGCACCTGTGTAAGCTCCTTTGCGCGGTCGTTGCGGAAGTTGATGAAGATGACAACGTCGCCTTCCTGTATCGTGCCGTCAACGCTGGCGTTGCTTATAGGCTTGATAAACTCGTCGGTAACGCCCTCGGCGTAGCTCTCTTCCATGGCCTTAACCATGTCGGTAGCCTTCTTGCCCTTGCCTTCAACGATAAGGTCGTAAGCCTCCTTTACGCGGTTCCAGCGCTTGTCGCGATCCATTGCGTAGAAGCGTCCTACAATGCTTGCTATGTGGGCGTCGTTCTTCTCGCACTGCTCTGTCAGCTCCTTGATGAATCCGGCACCGCTCTTCGGGTCGGTGTCGCGTCCGTCCATGAAGCAGTGAACGTATGTATTCTTCAGTCCGTATTCTTTTGATATCTCGATGAGCTTGAACAGGTGGTCGAGTGAAGAGTGCACTCCGCCGTTGCTGGTCAGACCCATCAGGTGCAGCTTCTTGCCGTTGTCGCGGGCATAGCTGTATGCGTTAACTATTTCGGGGTTGTTAAGTATTGAGCCGTCCTTGCATGCGCGGTTAATCTTAACCAAGTCTTGATAAACGATGCGTCCTGCACCGATGTTGAGGTGTCCCACCTCAGAGTTACCCATTTGTCCGTCAGGCAAACCTACATCCTCGCCTGAAGCCTGCAGCTGTGAGTGAGGGCTTACGGCGTAAAGATAATCCAAATAAGGCGTCGGTGTGTTGAAAATTACGTCTCCTGCGCCATGCTTTCCGATACCCCATCCGTCGAGTATCATCAATAATGCTTTTTTTGCCATAGTTTATATTATATAATGTAAGAATTCCGGCGCAAAGTTACTAAGTTTGTCGTTAACAGCAAAATGCGTAAAGAGGTTTTTTGAAAATTCACAATTTACAATTGGCAAATGCTGAATTTTGTTTCATAATTCACTGCGCGTAACTTGGTCCGTCTATCCTCATTACAATTATTGTATGTTTGTTGCCATACCGGTCCGTAAGGCAGTATCCGTACCAGTCATTTTATTATGTTTCAAATGTATGCCTTTTCTTGTCATGCGCGTATATTTTATTCTTTTATATGTCTGTCAGCAAAAACAAAATTTTATATTTGCATCTGGCAGACGTGCAGTGAGGCATGGGGCGTGCCTGCCATGATGGAAGCAGGTGCTGACAAGAAGAAATTTAAAAAACAAAAACATACAAATATTATGAAAACATTTTTAGCATTAATTACGGCTGGTCTGATGGGTGCAACGTGTGCCTGTGCGCAAGAAGTAGCCGGCTCGGAATGCTGTAGGCGTGGCACGAAGGACAACGTCCAGGCAGTGAGAACATTCACGAACACAGGCAATCCGCTTGTGAAAGACAAGTTTACGGCCGACCCTGCCCCTATGGTTCATGACGGCAGGCTGTATCTCTATGTAGGACATGATGAGTATTACGATGGTCAGGACACGGCTTCAGGCGGAAAAGAGTTTAACATAACCGAGTGGCTCTGTTATTCTACTGCTGACATGCAGACATGGACAGACCATGGCGCTGTGCTCAGTCCTGCCGACTTCAGCTGGGCTGTAGGCGAGGCATGGGCGTCACAGGTTATAGAGAAAGACGGCAAGTTTTATTTCTTTACTACGGTGCAGGCCGGTGCGCCATATACGGGCAAGGCTGTTGGAGTGGCTGTTGGCGACTCGCCTGTAGGTCCGTTCAAGGATGCGATAGGCAAGCCGCTGGTGTGCGACACGATGACGTCAAACGGCGAGCGCGGTTGGTGGAACGACATCGACCCAACGGTGCTTGTAGACGATAAGGGCCAGGCATGGCTCTGCTGGGGCAACGGCACGTGCTTCATGGCAAAGCTGAAGCCCGGCATGACAGAGCTTGACGGCGAAATACAGGTGATTGATCTTCCGAAATACATGGAAGGTCCGTGGCTGCACAAGCGCGGCGACATGTATTATCTGACCTATGCCTCTGACGGCGGCGGTAAGGAAACCATTTCGTATGCCACGGCGCCTGATGTGGCCGGCCCTTGGACATATCGCGGCGAACTGACCGGTCCGGCAGAAAACAGCTACACCATACATCCCGGCATAATAGAGTTCAACGGCCGCTGGTATTTGTTCTATCACAATGCCGTATTGACATTAGACGGCCACCGCGGTGCCATAGGCCGCCGCAGCGTCTGTGTAGACGAGCTGCACTATAATTCAGACGGAACGATGAAGTATGTTGAACAGACAAAGACTGGTGTCTGCGCAGGCAGGTAGGGGGGCTAATGTCACCCTTGGTGCCTTGTGGCGAACATATCAGTTTTATCAAATAATATGCTTTTGAGCGCCTGGACGCCAGCTTGACTTATGGTTATTATCAGGTCTTGTTCTGACAAATAATTCCAGCCGGTTATTAGAAATTGTAATAAAACAATAGCAAGCCCAAGAAATTCATTATTGATATTTCGAGGCTTGCTATTGTGTAAAAGAATGTATTGTATGGTTTTAAAATTTATGGTATAATCAACTTTCTTGCTTCAGCATATCCGTCGTCGTAAGTTATACGCTGTATGATAATGCCTTTGGCTGTTCCAGATATCTTCCTGCCTGACAGATCGTAGAATGATACGGATGCAATCTTTCTGGTGGCTGAAGATTCAAAATTTTTGATGCCGGTGCCTATTGTCGTGGTAACTTGTATATCTGCAGACGGCAGAGAACTCTTTAGCTCCTCTGCGGATAATGCCTGTACGTTGTAAATATAAGTACGGTTGGCGGTAAGTCCATCTACCATATAGCTGGTTCCGCTGATACTGTCAACAGACCATTCCTGAGGACCTGCATTCCATACATCATCCTTTCCTATAGAATCTTTCAGTATGCGCAGGTCGTTGAAATATGCGCGTTCTTTGTTGGTCTCAATGACAAAGTAGGCCTTTTGCGGAACGTTTTTGAAGAAGATGACAACCTCGCTTTCGGTTTTATTGGCCTTCAGACTATGCTTTTGTATAGTGGCCTGTGTGTCAGGATCGGTCAGACTTATAGTGTAACTTACGGTTTTGCCCGGATACGACACGGCATTGAATGCCATCGTTGCGTAACCGTTACAGTCAGCAAACTCGAACACGGGAGATCTGAGCATACCATTTTGCCCATAGAAACCCACCTGCATATATCCGCCTGACTGGTAAATCTTTGATCCGTACCATCCTTGCTGGGCCATGTAGCTGTCAAGGTCTTCGCCTATGTCTGTTATGTCAGATTTTGGGTATTCGCCACTGGTCATAAGCGAGAAGTCTTCATCGGTGATGACAGGATTGATGGAGTCGGGCAGTATCTCGCGCAGGTTGAGCCTGTAGCTTTCAGCTTCTTCAACTTCCTGCCAGTTAGCCACGAAGGACGATGATGTTATATCAGAGGCTTCTTCTGCAACAGGGCGTTTCAGACGGTCTTTCATGAACGAGAATGAAATCACGCCATTATTGTCGGTTATGTTAGTTACTCCTTTTTCAGTTGGCGTTCCATCCCATGACAGCGAACTTGGTGATGAGTAGTCTGTAAACATGTTATTTGTGGCAATGGGGTAGAGGTCGCTTTCCGTTGTGATACCCTGTGTTCCGTCCGCTTCAACAAGGTCATATCGCTGTATTGTTCCGCTGTTGACATAGTTGCCGTCCCATGCAGACTGGTCGTATGCAACATGGAAAATCATAAGTCCGCGTCCGGGAAGGTAAGCATCCCAGCCTTTTTGCTGTCTGTTCTCTAATGTGAAGAATTCGTTTTCATCAGCCGTGCTTATCTTGTATGCCACGTTGTTTTGGGTAAGTTCGTCCAATGTAACAAGGTCTGCAGGAGTGTCGAGTTCAACGAAGTCGAGCCATCCTACGGTGAAACGTTCAAAAGCCGAATAGGCAGGGGGAGTGTGTGACTCATTGTTATAGTTGCCGGTGTCCATGACATCCCATACGCCGAGCTGTACCATCTGCTGGTTTCGTGTGTTATATGCGTCAGGAAGACCGAGTACGTGGCTGAATTCGTGGCAGAATGTGCCGATGCCTTCAAGCTGTGTTCCCGATACATATTTAAGCTCGCTTGAGCATGCATAACGTTGAACTTGCTTGCCGTTGACATTACAGCTTATACCTAGTGATACAAGGTTTGAGGCATGTGGCCATATAGTATTGCTCGATGCTCCGTAGCTTTCTGCATATCCGGCATAAATAATGTAGACAAAGTCTACAATACCGTCGTCATTATAGTCGTATTTTGTGAAGTCAACTCCAAGTTCGTCGCTGGCATATTCACAGGCTTCTTTTACCATCAGTCCGGGTTTGGAGTCTTGTCCGTAGCTGTCGTTGGCACCATAGTACATCATGCTTTTCTTCAGCTTGATTGGTCCAAAAACGTCGAAATCAGGAGTAAACTTGCCCATTGACTGCGATATGAAGTAGTCGCGTGCGCTTCCTGTAGCCCCGTTGAGGCTGAAGCCTTCTTCGTTCATTACAGAATGGAACAGTTTGCTATCATGTCCCTCCTGCATAGAATTGTCGGCAAATTCAACAAGCAGAATCACTCCTTTAAGATTGCCGGTTGTCGGGAATGTCGGTCCTGGCAGTCTCTGCATGGGCGCTTTGCGCATTACGTTCTCATCGTAAGCTTTGTTGAAGTCTGCTGTGCCTATGGCTTTCAGCCGCTCTACCTCTGCAGCCTGTCGCATGTCTGGGTTATGGGCTATCATGCCCATAACGGGTGTGCCGTCTTCAGATATTGACTCTACATACCGCATTGCGCCATTGGCATCAGCCTTTATCATGTGGCCGTCTGTTGTTGTGAATGCATGGAAACGTTCGTCGCCGACAATGCGGTATGTAAGCACGCTTCCGTCCGGTTGTGTTATTTTCAGCAGTCCGGGATAGGCTGGTACGGCGTTTGCTGTTGCCACGGCAAACAGAAATGATGCGATGGCTATAAAAATATTTGGTATTTTCATATTCAATATATTAATTTTGTTGTGTAAATTGCCTGTCTGTCGTTGTAAACCTTTACTATGCATAGTCCTTTGCCTGACAAACTTATGCGTGCAGAGCCATTGACTAGTGCTTTTGACATGAGACACATGCCGGATGCATTATATATACATATCTTCATGTCCTTGTTTTCAGCATTGCCGGCAATAATCTCTATGGTGTTGCCGATGCGTGAAATGCCGATGTCGTAGTTTGCATCGGTCGTGACAGATGATATGCCGTCAGTATCATCAGAAGCAATAGGAACGATGCTCATGGCGTTTTGTATGTAACCTGAGACTCTGTCAATAATCTGGCCTATGACATGTATGTTCTTCTTGTTTTTTACTGTGGGGGGGACGGGTATTGTGCTTGTTGTTTCATATTCTTTACCGGCCTCCATGTCTTCAGAACTGCATGGGTCGCCTGAATAGCAGCTGTAAATGGCACGTGCCAGGTCGTTGAAGCAGACGTCGGTAGTTATTGACTCCTTGTTCTCCCATCCGGCCATCTCTCCGTTTTTGCCGTCAGCATAATAGTTGGTCTGCGGATATCCGGTGACGGAGTCTTCTGTTATTGTGTAGGCGATATTGTACTGCGGTGATTTGATGTCAATGGCAGAATAGTAAACAGATTGTAGGGTTATGGCTGTGCTGTCCTCATTCCATTCGCCAGTCAGGCTATAGGCTATCTGGCTGTCTGACGAAGTCTCCATGTTGAAAAGATTCTGTATGTCATAATAAGGGTCGCCAGACAACTTGCGGTTTAGGCTGCATGATGGCGCACCTGTACAAGAACTGATGAATGGCTTGTAGCTGTATTCTTGCTTCTCGTCAATCTCTAATGGGTCTCCTCCGTGTACGCTGACTGCTATGAATTGCTCGGGATATTTTTCTTTCATCATTTCCAGACCTACTAGGCCTCGAGGACACCATCCACACCATGTACCTGTATATTCCTCGCATACCACACGCTTCATGAATGCCTTGTTGCGTACCGTAAGTATCGCAGTGGCTGTGTTGTTTGCAGAATAGGCATCTGCCTGTCCGTTCACTTTGTCAATGGTGATACGGATGTCGTGTGTACCCGGACTATTGGCCGGAACCTCGAATGATATAGTGTCACTTTCGTTTGTTGACAAACTTTTGTTTACGGTGATGGTTTCAGGTTCTCCGTCATAGCTGCATATTGCTGTGTATGAGTTGATGTCATTAGCTCCAACGTTGCGCACCGCCACGCTGAATGTAGCGGTTGAGGCGTCGTAGGATGCTGTTTGGTCGCTCATCTTTCCGATGAGCATTTCGTTTTGCGGCATGTCTTCGCCTTCAACAACTGCCTGTATGCATATAGATCCGCCGGTTGTCGTCCATTTGTTCTTGCTGTTATAATAAACAACGTCGGCATCAGTATGCTTTTCTGAGCTGTATCCCACACCTTCTGATTTGGCAAAAGATGCTTTATATCCGATGGCAATGTCGTCTGTTCCGTTGATTGCAAACGGAGTGTCAAGTGTAATTTCATTCCAACCTGCCTTCAGGTTGTCGAGCTTTTGCCTGTATATATACGTATTTTCTTGCGGCTTCTGCTTGATATAGAGATATACGTTTGTACCTTCAGAGCATACGCCTATGCGTATTTTGGTTATACTGTTGCCTTTGTATGGGCTTACAAATGTGGCCGGAAACGTTACGTAAGGCGTTACCACGGCTGAGGCATCACCCCATCCGTTGTCAATCTCCGGGCCATAGCGCATAACCACCTGACCATATGTGCTGCAGACAGACAGCATGGCTAATAACGAAGTAATAACCCGTTGGCGGAATTAATTTAGTGCGTACTTAATTCTGCCGATAGGTTTATTATTGATAAAATTGATGAATTGT
>PPYE01661801.1_pt1 | contig 42248 bp, 46 predicted proteins | sample 1559881 | NCBI WGS metagenome assembly PPYE01 (sample SAMN08240022, study PRJNA423297) | Human gut metagenome, whole genome shotgun sequencing project. | reverse complement strand
CTGCTCCCTGTAACTTATCCACCATATCAGTTCATTATAAAAATCTTAGATTTTTGTCTTGACAACTGAGCCACTATAGGTTCTGATGCGAAGGGGTTGTATATGCTGAACAGCGAATTAAAGGCACGGGTTTACGCGGCTCCATCTCTAGTGCTGTAAATCCAACGACGGGCATAAGATCGTTTATCCATTACTTTGGGCAGAACCAGTGTTTCCGGTTCTGCCCTTGCTTTTCCGTTAAAATAAGCGGATTTTTTTAAAGGAAGGAGAGAGGCATTCTGACAGCAGCACTGACAAATGCTGACAAGGCGGCTGGGTTCGCCGGAGGATATGTCATACGCAGTGCAGATGGTATGGCAAGAACGTGAATCAAGTATGGCGGCCGCCTAATCCTTAAGGTATGGAGGGAATCAACATGAAAAGAATTATTCCTGTTTTATTGGCACTGTTGCTTATTTCTGGATGTGGAATTCAACCGACTGGGACATCTTATCGGCAGATCAGCACAGAGGAAGCGGCTGCAATGATGGAAGAAGAAAGTAATTATATCATTTTGGATGTCCGAACGGAAGAAGAATATAACGATAAACATATCGCGAATGCCATTAATATTCCCAATGAAGCAATTGGTAAGGAAGAAATCCCAGAACTTCCGGACAAGGAACAATTGATCCTGGTATATTGCAGAAGTGGAAAACGCAGCAAACAGGCTTCGCAAAAACTTGCAGATCTGGGTTATACCAACATCGTGGAGTTCGGCGGCATTAATGACTGGACAGGAGAAACCGTTACCGGTAACTCCTCCCAAACAGAATTATCTGCAGATTCTCAAACCAGATTCTCCGGTTCTGCTCTTCCGCCGTCTGGAGAATCTCAGCGTGATTTGAAGGCGGACAATCCGGCTAAAACAGAAGGTGAAGTTTCCGCGGAAGATGCTTTTGATATCGTTCTTAATAATGCTGGTGTTCCAAAAGAGGATGCATATAATATTAAGAATGAACGAGACAGTGACAATGGTATTCCCATCCATGATATCGAATTCGAAACGGATTATGGAGATTATGATTTTGAGGTGGCAATTGCGGATGGACGAATTGTTGGTGCTGATTATGAAGTGGATGAGGAATATTTGGATGTCCTGGGCGGTAGCGGAATCTCACTGGAGGACGCCCAGGTGCTTGTGTCTAAAAAAGTGGAAGGGTCTGATCCCGGTGACGTAGAGATATGGGAAGAAAACGAAGATGGACACAGCCGTTTCGAAGGAGAATTTTATTTTGAAGGCATGAAATATGAATTTGAGATTGACCCGGCGGCAGGAAGAATTTTTGATTGGAATGCGGATCTGCGCGATTGAAGAAACATATGATCGCTTGCATTTACAGTATTACTGGAAGCATGAAATTTTACATTATATCTTCGATGCAATCCCCACATATTGACACGCAAGCCGCTATGATGTACTATATGTAGTGCACAGCATAAACCGGATGCAGTTTTCGGCTTTTAGGAGGTTTTCATATGAATGTACGCAAGCGCAGCGGAAAGGTGGTTCCTTTTAATGCGGATTTTATCTCCCGGGCAGTATCCCTTGCTTCAGCAGCAGCCGGAGAACACGATGAGGAGGCGATTGCACAGATCACCGCAGCCGTCACGGAGAAACTGAAAAAGAGCAGCGGAGAAATCTGGGATATCGAGACGATTCAGGATACCGTGGAGGAGACTCTGTTTGAGACCAAGCACTATCAGACAGCCAAGGCTTATATTCTTTACCGGATGGAAAAAGAAAAAGAGCGCACCAGCGCCGACCGGAAAGAAGGACTTTTATCCAGAGAATTTTTAAGTCCCTACAAGCACGCGCCCAATCCCATGGAACAGCTGGGGGCCTTCGTCTATACCCGCACGTATTCCCGTTATCTGCCGCGGTTAGGACGGCGGGAATTCTGGTGGGAAACTGTGGCAAGGGCAGTGGAGTACAACTGCTCTCTCGCTCCCACTTCCCGGGAAGAAGCGGAGAAACTTTATGATAACATTTACCATATGCGTCAGTTCCTTTCCGGGCGCACCTTGTGGGTGGGAGGAACGCCTGTGGCGGAGCAGTACCCTATGGCAAATTATAACTGCGCGTTTACGGTCATTGACAGTTTTTCTGCTTACCATGACCTGTTCTATCTTTTGATGGTAGGAAGCGGCGTGGGGATCCGTGTGCTGAAATCGGATGCGGAAAAACTTCCGCCGGTCCGCACAGACCTGGAAATCCTGCACAAATCCTATGATCCGGTACCTGCCGGCGCACGGCTGGAATACACCGACTTAACCTTTTCCAGGGATACCGCCACACTGACCATCGGCGATTCCAAGGAAGGATGGGCCCAGGCTCTTACCCATTATTTTGATCTGCTTACCAACCGGGAGTATCGGGGAATTCGGCGGATTGTGGTGGTTTATGATTCCATCCGTCCCAAGGGTGAGCGGCTTAAAACTTTCGGCGGCACAGCCAGCGGCTATGGCTCCATGATGGCTATGATTGACAAGATCCACAAAGTAGCTGCGGCTGCAGGGGCACGGACCGGAAGCAGATGGGTCTCCTTAAAACCCATCGATCTTCTGGATATTGCGAATATTATCGGAGAGAACGTGGTTTCCGGCGGTGTCCGCCGTACCTCGGAGATCGGTCTGATCGACGCCGATGACGAGACCTGTATCCAGGCAAAAAGTCATCTTTACCGCCAGATCGGCGGCCGCTGGGAAATCGACAAGACCATTGCCCACCGCCAGATGAGCAATAATTCCATTTACTACCGCAAAAAGCCGTCCAGAGAAAAGCTGCACTGGCATCTGCAGCAGATGCGCTACTCCGGCGAGCCGGGCTGGATCAATGAAGAAGCCGGTGCAAAGCGCCGCCCGAATTTCAATGGATGCAATCCCTGCGGCGAGATCCTTCTGGACAGCCACGGCCTGTGCAATCTGACGACTCTGAATGTAATGGGCTTCGTCCAAAACGGCGTTCTGGACCGGAAAGCGCTTCTGGAAGCGCAGCGCCTTTCTGCCCGGGCGGGATATCGCATGACCTGCAGGGAACTGGAAATGTTCTCCTGGAATGCAGTGCAGCAGCGGGATCGTCTTTTAGGATGTTCCCTGACCGGATGGCAGGATATGGTAAATGCCACACAGATGACCAGAGATGAGCAGATCGGACTTTTGGAAGAACTTCGTGAAACCGCTCATAAGGCGGCAGAGGAAATCGCCATGCGCCTGGGCGGCCGCACGCCTCTTTTGGTTACCACGCTGAAGCCGGAAGGGACTCTTTCGCTTCTTCCCACGGTATCCAGCGGTGTCCATTACTCTCATTCGCCTTACTATATCCGCAGGGTACGCATTACCGCAGCAGACCCCCTGTGCCGAGTGTGCGAAGACCTGGGTTATCCGGTGCTGCCGGAAGTGGGACAGGATCCCCAGGATCCCACCACAAAGGTAGTGGAATTCCCGGTAAAGGCTCCGGCCGGCCGGGTAAAAGCCGATGCATCTGCCATAGAGCAGCTGGAAAATTATAAGATGTTCATGGAGCATTACGTAGATCACAACTGCTCCATCACCGTCCATGTGCGGGATAAGGAATGGGATCAGGTGGAACAGTGGGTCTGGGATAACTGGGATGATGTGGTGGCTCTGTCCTTTTTAAGCTATGATGACAGCTTTTATGAGCTGATGCCCTACGAGGCCATTGATGAAGCGGAATATGAGCGGCGCAGAAGTGCCATGAAGCCCTTTAATCCCTCTCTTCTCTCCCGCTACGAGCATGAGGAGTCCGAGCTTGACTTGGGCGATCCGGAATGCGCCAGCGGCGCCTGCCCCATTCGATAAGGAGCCGCCGTCCCGGCCTGACGGATATCTTTTTGGTCTGCCGGGGCTGCGAAATCGCAACAGTTAAATACAGAAAGGATTTTATCGGACATGAATTCCAAACTGCACAAATCATGGAAGGTCTGGGCGCTGGCGGCTGTTTTTCTTGCCGCAGTCCTGCTTGCCGCTTTGTATTTTTCCTTCAAACCGGCCGCTTCGGAAGGGAGTAAACAAATTTCTCTGGAAGTAATCGGCCGTGAAGGTGATTCTTCAAGCTGGGAAGTACGCACGGATGAAAAGTATCTGGAACAGGCCATGGAGGAGATGGAGGGTCTTTCCTTTTCCGGAAGCCGGACTGATGCCTTCGGCCTGATGATCCTGACGGTTAATGGAGAAGAGGCAGATCCCCAGAAAGACAATGCTTACTGGGCCCTTTATCTTGAGGATACGCCCTGCAGCTACGGAGTCAGCAGCCAGCCCATAGAAGATGGCCAGCATTACCGGCTTGTTTATGAACCTCTCAGTTCCTGGGGAGGAGAATCTTGAGTACTGCCAGGCGGATTGCGGAGGACGGCCTTTTTGCCGCAATCCTCTTTGCCCTCCAGGTGGCTTTGTCCTTCCTTCCTAATGTGGAGCTGGTATCCCTTCTTGTCATGCTTTATGCCAGACATCTGGGGCGGCGGGTATTTCCCATTCTCTTTGCCTTTGCGGTTTTGGAAGGGCTGCTTTACGGATTCGGAATCTGGTGGATTTCCTACCTGTATGTATGGCCTATCCTGGCCTGGCTTTCCATCCTCTTAAAAAAGACCCAGGCTCCTGTTTTTTCTTATGGGATACTTTCCTGCTTTTTCGGATTCGGGTTCGGCCTTTTATGTTCCATTCCTTATATGGCCGGCGGTCTGGGAGCAGCGTTTGCCTGGTGGATCGCCGGGATTCCCTTCGACCTTATCCATGGAATCTCTAATCTGATTCTGGCGCTGGCGCTGTTTGCACCCTTAAGCAGAGTTTTTTCTGTCTTAAAGTGAAGGAGAATTGTTTTCTCTTTTTCATTGCACCGGCGTATGGATTATGATAAACTGGAGAAAAATGCAAAATTATTATTGACTGGAGGAAATAATTATGTACGCAGAATTTGATGACAGCCTGATTACAGGAAATGAAATGATCGACAGCCAGCACAAAGAGCTGATCGAAAAGATTAATGATCTGCTGCGCAGCTGCGAGGAGCGTGTGGACCGCCGCGGCGCCCTGCGGATGCTGGATTATCTGACAGAATATACCGAATTTCATTTTAAGGAGGAAGAAAAACTTCAGCAGGAAATCGGCTATCCTGGAATCCAGGAACATATGAAAAAGCATGATGAACTTCGCCGCACGGTGGCGGAACTTCATGAGATGCTGGAAGACCAGGAAGGCCCCACCGCAGACTTTGTGGAACGGGTGAATCAGAACGTAACGGAATGGCTCTATTATCACATTAAGGGCTTTGACCGCTCGGTAGCGGAGTTTAAGTACCTTCGGGATAATCAGGACAGACTGTAAAAGGAAAAATACCGCCGGATGGCAGGAAAATGCTCTGCCGCCCGGCGGTATTTTTGAAATTTCGCCACAAGATTTATTACAAGATACGGCGGTTCATTATAAGGTATCCAGCCGTGAAAGGATCTCCCGGCAGATTTCTTCTGCTGTTTTTTCATCGGTGGAAACAAAGAGATCTGCCGCCTTTTCATAATACGGCCGGCGTTTTTCCATCAGATCCCGGATATATTCCACATTCATATTTCCATTTAAAACCGGTCTGTCCTGGCTGTCTTTTACCCTCTGATAAATGGTTTCAGGTGCTGCAGTCAGAAGGACGATGCACCCGTTTTCCTTCATCAGGTCTACATTCTCCTGACGCATGGCTGCGCCGCCGCCGCAGGATACGATAGATGCCGGCCGCTGTCCCATGGAAGCCAGAAGCTGCGTTTCCAGGCTGCGGAAGAAGGGCTCTCCTTTTTCTGCGAAAATAGCGGAGATGGCCATTCCTTGCTGTCTTTCGATTTCCTGGTCCATCTCGATTACTTCCGCACCGGTCATCTCTTTTAACCGGGCTGCAATGGTGCTTTTTCCCGCGCCCATAAAACCGATAAGAAAAATATGCTCTTTCATCATGAGAAGAACCGCTCCTTTACCTCCTGTACCGGCATATCCAGGCCGGTATACAGCTTAAACGCGGCAACGCCCTGCCATAAGAGCATTCCCTTTCCGCCGATGCAGACGCAGCCGGCTTCTTTTGCCTCCCTGAGCAGTCGGGTTTCCTCCGGATTGTATACCACATCAGCCACCACAAGGCCAGGATAGAAAGCTTTCGTATCTTTTACAACCGTTTCTCCGTCCATAGGCTTCATTCCTACTACCGTGGCATTTACAAAGATCTGGCTGGATCGGATCTCTTCTGTCATTTTCTCTGTGTCAGCAATATCGTATACTTCCACCTGGCATTCCGGAACTGCCCGGCGGATCTTTTCGGCAGTCTCCAGGGTGCGGCCCCAAAATGCGTCCTTCCGGTTAAATATGCAGATCGATGCCGCACCGTCAAGAGCGCACTGTACCTGGATTGCGGTAGCTGCACCGCCGCCGCCGGCAATGGTGATTTTCTTTCCTTTTACGTCTACACCGTGATCAGACAGATTGCGGACAAACCCTTCCCCGTCAGTCATATGGCCGGTAAGAACACCGTCATCATTGACAATGGTATTTACCGCGCCGATGATCTGAGCTGCCGGAGAGAGACGGTCCATATACTGGCATGCGGCTGTCTTGCAGGGCATGGTTACATTCATTCCCCGCATCTTAAAAGTCTTCATGGCCGCGATGGCGTCTTTTGTCTGGTCTTCCTTGATATCAAAAGCCACATATACATAGTCAAGTCCCAGCCGTGCAAAGCTGTAATTATACATAGCCGGTGAGCCGGAATGGCCTACCGGCGAACCGATCAGGGCCAGAAGACCGGTGTGGCCGGAAATTCGATTATCCATTATTCTCCTCCTTCTGCAGAAGCTGCTCAAATTTCTGAACCAGAAGGATCAGGAGTTCCGTTACCTTTTCCATGGACTGGATGCAGATGTATTCGTATTTTCCGTGGAAATTATGACCTCCGGTGCAGAGGTTCGGACAGGGAAGTCCCATGTAGGAAAGCCTTGCGCCGTCGGTGCCGCCGCGGATGGGGCAGATCTTCGGCTGGATGGAAAGCTCCTCCATGGCCTCTTTTGCCAGATCGATCAGGTACATGTGTGGCTCGATCTTTTCTTTCATGTTGTAGTAGGAATCCTTAATCTCCGCTTCCACTGTGCCCGGACCGTATTTCTGGTTCAGGAAGTCCGCAGTAAGAAGGAACTGTTTCTTCTTCTGCTCAAATTTCTCCCGGTCATGATCGCGGATAATGTAATCCATAAGGGCCTCCTCTACAGAACCGCGCATCATATCCAGATGATAAAACCCTTCATACCCTTCCGTATACATGGGATTTTCAAATACCGGAAGCATATTCTGGAATTCCATGCCGATTAACAGGGCATTCTTCATCTTTCCTTTGGCCGAACCAGGATGAATGCTGCTTCCGTGGATGCGGACTTTGGCTCCGGCTGCGTTAAAATTCTCGTATTCCAATTCTCCTAAAGCGCCGCCGTCTACCGTGTAGGCCACATCTGCACCGAATCCGGCCACATCAAAGCCATCGGCACCGCATCCTACTTCTTCATCCGGAGTAAAGCCAATTTTGATCTGGCCGTGGGGAATTTCCGGATGCTCAAGGAAGAACTGGGCCATAGCCATGATCTCGGCCACGCCGGCTTTGTCATCTGCACCTAGAAGGGTGGTTCCGTCTGTGGTGATCAGATCTTTCCCTACATAATCCAGCATATCAGGGAACTCTGCCGGATCAAGGAAAAGACCAGGGACTCCCTGCAGCGGAACAGGACTTCCGTCATAATTTTTAATGATCTGGGGCTTTACACCGCAGCCGCTAAATGCCGGAGCGGTATCCATATGGGCGATGAAGCCGAGTACCGGAACATTCCGCCGGGTATTTGCGGGAATGGATGCGGTCACATAACACTGGCTGTCCACCTTTACATCAGAGGCCCCCATGGCCTTTAATTCCTCTGCCAGAACATTGGCAAGCACGAACTGCTTTTCCGTGCTGGGAAGATGATCCTGTTCATCTTTTGACTGCGTGTCATAGGATACATAACGCAAAAATTTTTCAACTGCAGAAGACATATAAAAATTCTCCTTTTCTGTTTATAAGGTTTCTTTCTTTTTAAGTTTACATAATATTTTTATGTAAACTATACAGCACATGCAAACCGTCCTATCAGCGGTTTGCCAGTTCCCTGGTGATCTCTTCCCAGGTAATTCCCTTTTCGACCATCAGAACCATCACATGATAGAGAAAATCGGAAATCTCGTACTTAATCTCTTCCGGGTCCGGATTTTTGGCTGCGATGATGATCTCGGTGGCCTCCTCGCCGCATTTCTTTAAGATTTTGTCAATACCCTTGTCAAAAAGATAATTGGTATAAGATCCTTCTTTGGGATGAATCTTCCGGTCCTGGATTACACCGAACACTTCTTCAAATACCTTAAGAGGATTGGTCTCCCGGTATTCTTTGCTTGCCAGGGTCTGATAAAAGCAGGAATAATTTCCTGTGTGGCAGGCTGCGCCGATCTGATGCACCTTTGCCAGAAGAGTATCATTGTCGCAGTCTATGGACAAGGACTTTACATACTGATAATGTCCGGAAGTCTCACCTTTCATCCACAGCGTCTGCCGGCTTCGGCTGAAGTAAGTCATCACGCCCCGCTCCAGTGTCAGGTGAAATGCCTCTTCATTCATATAGGCAAGCATGAGAACCTGGCCGGTCTTATAATCCTGGACAATGACCGGAAGGAGGCCATCGCTGTTTAAGCAAAACTGGCTCCACTCCATTGAACTTTCCAGGGTCTCTACCGGAATCCCATCTTTCTTTAATTGCTGTTTTATGCTCATTAATGACTGCGAAGAATCTGCCGGAAATACAGCGCCGCAAACGCACGGATGAGGAAAAACATCTGAAAGACGCCCCGCATCAGCCCGGGAAAAGGACAGAAAAACAGGAAGATTTTTTTCCATCAGACGGACAGCATCACTGCTCTCCCACTTTTCGCCTAACACCAGCCGGGATGCGCCCAGCTGCAGGAATTCTTCTGCCCGGCCGGCGCAGGATGGATCCGGAAGGTATGCATAGATTTTATCACTGCCAAAACGGCTGGAAGCCTCTTTGATCAGATCCACATTATCTTCGCTGTCCATATTTAAAAATACCGCTTCTGCTCCGGCGTAAAGATATTTTTTTACATCTTCCAGACGTTTTACCCGGCCCCCGGCAATGATCGGCGTATCCACTTCCCTGGCAATCTCCTTAATCATCCCAATGGTACGATCATGATCTGCATCGTCTTCCGACAGATCTGCCAGAAACAGCAGATCCCCGCCATTGTCGCCGCAGCGGCGGAAGACACTCTCCGCAGTCATTTCTTCCATGGGTTTTCCGTCTGCCAGATCATAAGCCTTTCCATTCCGCAGGCCAATGCCTGGAATTAATACTTTTTTCTCCGTCATGGCTCTCCCATTCCTTTCTTTTGTTTTTAATCGGTATTGCTTTCCGGGCGTTTCTGGAAGCGGGCTGCCGCTTCTTTCAGATCGATCCGGTTTTCATAGAGGGCCTTTCCGATGATGGCTCCCTGGATCCCCTCCTGATAAAGATGTTCCAGATCTGCCATGGAGGATACGCCGCCGGATGCGATGATGTCAAGTCCCGTCTCCCGGGTCATCAGGCTGGTGGCCTCTACATTGGGACCGGCAAGCATTCCGTCCCGGGAAATATCCGTATAAACGATATGGCGTATTCCGTATTCTTTCATCGTAAGGGCCAGATCAAGTGCCTTTACCGAACTGGTCTTTTCCCAGCCCTGAATGGCCACCAGGCCGTCCCTGGCATCAATGCCGGCCACAATGGCTTCACTTCCGAATTCCTCTGCCAGTTCTTTTAAAAATTCCGGATTTTCCACGGCTTTTGTCCCGATGATGACCCGGCGGATGCCAAGGGAAAGCATGTGGGATACTGCTTCGCGGGAGCGGATGCCGCCGCCGATCTGGATGGGAATGGAGACAGTCTCTGCGATCCTGCGGATCACCGGTTCATTGACGGAGCGGCCGGCAAGGGCGCCGTCCAGATCCACCAGATGGAGAAAGGCAGCTCCCTGTTCCTTCCAGTGAAGTGCCACCTTCTCAGGGGTGTCCGAGTAAACCGTTACATCCTGAAATGCTCCCTGGCGGAGCCGGACGCACTGCCCGTTTTTCATGTCGATTGCCGGATAAAGCTGCATATAAAGTTCCTCCTTCTGCTACAGGCTGCCCTTGGTGGATAATACGCCCTGGATGCGCGGATCCACCTGCACGGCAGCGTCCAGAGCTTTGGCAAAGGCCTTAAAGGCGCCTTCGATAATATGGTGGTTATTGGTTCCGGAAAGCTGCTTTACATGCAGGTTCATCTCCGCACCATAAGATACGGCATAAAAGAATTCCCGGATCATCTCCGTTTCCAGATCCCCTACAAACTCCCTGTCCAGAGAAAGGTCATAGACCAGATAGGGCCGTCCGCAAAGATCCAGGGCACAAAGAAGCAGAGACTCATCCATAGGCAGAATCACCGAACCGTAACGGACGATCCCCTTTTTATCTCCTGCCGCTTCCTTTATGGCCTTTCCCAGCACGATCCCGGTGTCCTCAATGGTATGGTGGGTATCTACCTGGAGATCCCCCTTTACCGAGAGTGTCAGGTCAAAGAGCCCGTGACGGGCAAAATTAATCAGCATATGGTCGAAAAATCCGATGCCGGTGGAAACATCCGCCGCGCCGTTTCCGTCCAGATTCAAAGTAAGGGAAATCTGGGTTTCCTTTGTATTTCTTTCAATATGGGCCTGTCTCATTCTGCCGTCTCCTCCTCATCCTCAAACCGCACACGGATGGAATTGGCATGAGCCGTAAGCTGTTCCGACTGGGCAAAGGCTTCGATATCCCGATGCGCCTTCCTTAAGGCATCTTTTGAGTAATAGATAATGCTGGATTTCTTTATAAAATCATCTACCCCAAGGGGCGAGAAGAATTTTGCGGTTCCGTTGGTGGGAAGCACGTGGTTCGGGCCGGCAAAATAATCGCCCAGAGGCTCAGAGCTGTACTCACCGATAAAGATGGCTCCTGCATTGCGGATCTTTGTCATCACCTCAAAGGGATTCTTCGTCGCGATCTCCAGATGCTCGGAAGCGATCTCATTTGCCGTCTGGATGGCTTCATCCAGCGTATCCGTCACCAGAATATACCCGTAATTTTCCAGGGATTTTTCCAGGATCGCCCTGCGGGAAAGCGTTTCCAGGAACTGATCCACTTCCTTTGATACTGCCTGTGCCAGTTCCATACTGGTAGTCACAAGGATGGCGCTGGCCAGCTCGTCATGCTCTGCCTGGCTTAACAGATCTGCCGCCACGTACCGGGGATTTGCCGTCTCATCGGCAATTACCAGGATCTCGCTGGGGCCGGCAATGCTGTCGATGCTTACATGGCCGTATACTGCTTTTTTTGCCAGGGCCACGAAGATATTTCCGGGGCCGACGATCTTATTTACCCGGGGAACCGACTGGGTTCCAAAGGCCAGGGCTGCAATGGCCTGGGCGCCGCCCACCTTGTAAACTTCCGTGGCACCGGCCAGGTGCGCTGCCGTCAGCGTCACCGGATTTACCTTTCCGTCTGCGCCGGGAGGCGTTACCATGACGATCCGCTCCACACCGGCCACTTCCGCCGGGATAATATTCATCAGCACCGTGGAAGGATAGGCTGCCTTTCCGCCGGGTACATACACACCCACACTTTCCAGGGCTGTGATCTTCTGTCCCAGAATGGTGCCGTCGGGCCGGCTGGAAAACCAGCTCTGGCGTACCTGCCGGCTGTGGTGATCCCGGATATTTTCCATGGATTTCTTCATAACAGAAAGAAGGGAAGGATCCACCTTGTCCATGGCTTCCTGGATTTCTTCTTCCGTTACCCGGATGGTGGAAGCATCAATTTTTGCATGGTCGAATTTTTCTGTATATTCAAAGAGCGCCTGGTCTCTGCGCATCTTTACATCATCTACGATCTGCTGCACCGTATCGGCGTACTGACCGTACTGGTTGGGGTCCCGTTTCAGGAGTCCTTCCAGGATATTCTGCTTTTTTTCTTCATCTAACCGGATGATTCTCATGCCTGTTCCTCCCTTACTAACTGCTGCATTCCCTTAATGATCCGGGAAATGCGCTCATTTTCCCTCTTCATGCTGACCTGATTGACCACCATGCGGGCCGATAAGCCGCACACCTCTTCCAAAACCACCAGCCCGTTTTCTCGGAGTGTGCTGCCGGTCTCCACAATATCCACGATCACATCGGCCAGCCCTACAATGGGAGCCAGCTCAATGGAGCCGTTTAATTTGATAATCTCCACCGTCTGGTATTTGCGGTTGTAAAAATAATCTTTGGCAATCCGCGGGTATTTGGTAGCCACCCGGATCAGTTCATGGTGTTTAAGACGCTCTTCGGCTTCCTTTGGTCCGCATACACACATGCGGCATTTTCCCATTTTTAAGTCCAGGACTTCGTAAAGTTTCCGTCCTTCTTCCATAATGGTGTCTTTTCCCACAATGCCGATGTCTGCGGCTCCATATTCTACGTAAGTGGGTACATCATTGGCCTTTGCCAGGAAAAAACGTATGCCAAGTTCCTCATTCACAAAGATCAGCTTCCTGGAGGATTTGTCCTTCATCTCCTCGCAGCTGATTCCCATCTGCTCGAAAAGTTCCATGGCCTTATTTGCCAGTCTGCCCTTGGCCAGGGCTACGGTAATTTCTCTCATTCCGACCTCCTTATTCCTCACTGCCAAGATATTCGGACATGGGGATCTGATCACACTGTCCGGTTTTTACATTGAATGCCTGTACCGCCAAGCCGTCTCCTGCCACGTAAAGGACATTGGAAAGCCCGCTTTCTGCGGCTGTTTTCAGATAATCTTCCAGTGACGGCGTCTTGTGCTTCCGCTGGAACTGGACAGAAAAGGAATGGCTGCGGAAATGCTTTGCCAGACGGATGGCCGGAACTCTGGCAGAGACATCAAAAAGGATCATGGTGTTTGTTTCATTTACCGGAAGAGAGATTCCCTGGCTTGCCAGGGCCATCAAAAGCCGGTCAACTACAATGGCAAATCCTACAGCAGGGGCGCTTTTCCCAAACTGCTCCAGAAGCCGGTCATAGCGGCCGCCGGTGACAATGTAATCGCCAGTGCCGTAGGTATAGGCCTTGAAAATAATGCCGGTGTAGTACTGATATTTGCTTAACATGCCAAGATCAAAGGAGATGTAATCGGAAAGCCCGTAATTCTCCATGATGGCATGAACCTTCTCCAGACGCTCAATGGCAAAAAGAGCCCGCTTATTGGTAGTCATGGCCCGGGCCTCCCGAATCCGGTCAATGGAACCGAAAAGCTGGGGAAGTTTTAAAAATACGGCCTTCTGCTCCTGGGAAATGGATGTGGCATCTAAAAGTTCTTCCACCCCGAAAAAGTTTTTATTCTCTATCAGTTCCCAAAGCTGCTCCTGGGTCTCTTCGTCCAGGCCGGATTCCTCCACCAGGCCCCGATAGAATTCCACCTGCCCAAGTTCCACCTGGAAATCCTTAAGACCAGAAGCTTTCAGGCAGTCGATCACCATGGCGATCATCTCCGCATCGGCATCGCTGGAGTCATCTCCGATCATCTCTGCTCCGGTTTGTGTGGTCTCTTTCAGCCGTCCCTGGTAGCTGGTATTGTTGGTGTAGGTACGCTCCAGGTAGCAGAGGCGCAGAAGACTGTTTTCTTCCGGGAAATATTTGGAGACGCACCGGGCAATGGCCGGCGTCATGTCGGGCTTCAGCACCAGGGTGCTGTTGTCACGGTCAAAGAATTTAAACATCTCCCTGGAGCTTACGCTTCCCCGATCCCTGCTGAAAATATCAAAATATTCAAAGGAAGGCGTTTCGATATGCTGATATCCGTACTGATACAGCGTTTTTAAAATCTGTTCCTGAACCTTTAGCTTCTGACGGCATTCTGCGCCGTATATATCCCGGACCCCCTCCGGCGTATGGATTAATTGAATGGCCATGGTATCTCCTTTTTTCACATTCTTTTATGCTGCGGCAGACCGATTCCTTCGCTTTCGCGTGGTGCAGTGCTACCATAACAGCGTGTTTATTCATTATATGGGAGAAATGGCTGGTTGTCAACCAGATCTTCCCATTTCCTTCCGCTCCAGGTCACGACTTAACGGCTCCAGATAGTGAACCAGCATATCTCTGTGGGCCCGGATCCGGTAAGAGGGATCGATTTCCTGATATGTAAAACTTTTTCGTCCTCCCGTCTCCATCCGATTCCAGAAGTATGCCACATGATCGAAAGGCAGGTAATAGATTTCATTTTTTCCCGTATAAGAAAGAATGATGAATGCCGCTCCACCCTGTTTTTCAAATTCCCTCATAAATGCCATCTGATGAGGATGAATGTTATGGAGAGGGAACGTGTCAGTCCGGCATTCCTTTGCATCAAAACACACCGGAATTCCCTGGACTACGCCAATGTAGTCCACCGTGCTCTTTTGGTCAAAGTAAGCCAAAGTGATATGCCGGCTGGTCTTGTCAATCTCAATTGGGGTGATAGGGGTGGGAATCTTCTGGATCAGCGCCAGCCCCTTTTCCCGGTAGCTGTCATTGGTGTGATTGATCAGATCTTCCAGTCCGGAGCCTCTTAATCCGCGGGTATGCCAGGTCCCCATAATTTCCTCCCTTCCTTCCGCCGAAATCCGACAAGACGCGTCACCGGCGCGTCTTGCTGGATACTTCGTAATAAAAAAGAAGCGCTGCCTTCTGGAATTTGCTCCAAAGCGGCAGCGCCCTTTTCTTCCGGTCTTCGCTGATTTTATGCTTCCTCACGGAATCTTCTGGCCTGCTCCTCGATAAGAGCCTGGTCCTCAAAATAATTGATCTTCATGGCGCGTTTTACCTTTGCCAGTGTCTGAGCAGCTACCGCTTCTGCCTTGCGGCTGCCTTCCTCCAGCATCCGGTATACAGCGGGGATATCCTTTTCGAATTCCTTTCTCCGCTGACGGATGGGCGCCAGTTCATCCTGCATCACATTATTTAAGAATTTCTTTACCTTTACATCGCCAAGGCCGCCTCTGGTATAATGGGCCTTTAATTCATCCAGGTTCTTATAGTCCGGCAGGAACTTTTCGAAATGTTCATCCCGGCAGAAGGCGTCAAGATAAATAAATACAGGATTTCCCTCTACCTGGCCGGGATCCTCTACCCGCAGATGATTGGGGTCTGTAAACATGGACATGATCTTTTTGCGCACTTCTTCTTCCGTATCGGAAAGATAGATGCAGTTCCCCAGGGACTTGCTCATCTTGGCCTTTCCGTCGATGCCGGGAAGGCGCAGGCAGGCCTTGTTCTCCGGAAGAAGGATCTCCGGCATAACCAGTGTGTCCCCGTACACGGAATTAAACTTGTGGACGATCTCGCGGGTCTGCTCTAGCATGGGCATCTGATCTTCCCCTACCGGCACTGTGGTGGCCTCAAAAGCCGTAATATCGGCTGCCTGGCTGATGGGGTAAGTAAAGAAACCTACCGGAATGCTGGTCTCAAAATTGCGCATCTGAATTTCTGATTTTACCGTAGGATTCCTCTGGAGACGGGATACCGTAACCAGATTCATATAGTAAAAGGACAGCTCGCACAGCTGTGGAATCTGGGACTGGATAAACAAGGTGGATTTTGCAGGATCCAGACCTGCAGACAGGTAGTCAAGGGCCACCTCGATAATATTCTGACGCACTTTCTCCGGATTATCCGCATTGTCCGTAAGAGCCTGGGCATCGGCGATCATAATGAAAATCTCATCGTATTCTCCGGAATTCTGCAGTTCGACCCTGCGCTTTAAAGAGCCTGCATAATGGCCTACATGAAGCTTACCTGTGGGTCTGTCGCCTGTTAAAATAATCTTTCCCATAAATGTATGTTCCTTCCAATTTTAAATCATATTTATTACTATAACGCCCGAAACTTAGGATGTCAAGATATCAGGGCGCCGGGTCAGGGATCCTGTCAGGAGAAAGGCTTAAAATCTTCGCCTTCCGACACCCTGGAAAAGGTTCCGGGCAGAGGTGCAATGAAGGTCTTTCCGCTTATCTTTTCTAACGGAGCCGGCAGATCTGGCATCACCAGTTTCCAGGAATGGAGCATCTGGCTTCGGATGCCGTATTTTTGCCGCACGGTTTCATTGACCCCCGGATCCCCGTACTTATAATCCCCCAGAATGGGATGTCCGATGGAGGCTAAATGAGCGCGGATCTGGTGGGTTCTTCCTGTGATCAGAGTGACCGTAAGAAGGGTATAGCGCTCATTTCCCGACGTGGGCACGTATTCGGTCATAATGGGGGTGCTGTCGGGAAGCTCCCCTGCAGATATGGTTACCTGGTTTGTCTGGGCATCCTTTTTCAGGAAGCCGGTGATCACCTGCCGTTCCTTTACCTGGCCGGCCACGATGCACTGATAATATTTATGGAGGCTCCGGTCTTTAAATACCGCCGACATGATCTGCAGGCCGGCCAGGGATTTCCCTGCAACCACAAGACCGCTGGTATTCCGGTCCAGCCGGTTGCAGACTGCCGGACGGAAGGTTCTTAACTGAGCCGGCGAAATATGCTGTGATTCGATTAAGTAGTTGATCACAGCCTCCACCAGGGAAAAATCCGTATCCTTTGCCTTCTGGGACAGCATTCCAGATGGCTTGTTCACCAGAAGGATATGCTCATCTTCATAAATAATGGAAAGGCGCGTTTTCTGTTCCGGTGATCTGGCGGGCAAAACAGGAACTGCCGGCTTTTTTGAAAATTTTTCGATGGTTTCATCGGAAAGGAACAGCTGGATCTCATCCCCTTCTTTCAGCCGCTCAGAGCCGTCACACTTTTTTTTGTTCAGAGTGATGTTTTTCTTCCGCATCATTTTGTAGAGGAAGCTTTTTGGAGCCTGGTCCAGGTACTTGGATAAAAGCTTATCCAGGCGCTGGCCGGCTTCATTTTCGTTTACGTTTAATACCTGCATAACCGCAAGAGTCCTTTCTACATGGATAAGGTCTTTAAAAGGTCTGCCGCGTATCCCACGCTTCCGTCATCCTCATATCCGTCAGCCGGCTTAAGACTCGCTGCCCGGCGGAAAAAGGCTTTTTCATCGGCAATGACCTTGACATTGGGATCCAGCTTGTGGGAACGGAATACCTCATTTAAATAGTTTTCCGCCTTCCGGATATCTGCTTTTGGATTGGAACAGAAACAGTATACGCCGGTGGGATGGACCAGTATGCCGTCCATAGGCAGGATCTGCTCCCTGGAAGTGAGGATCAGGTCATAAAGCACCGTACACTTTTCTTCATAAGGATTCAGCTTCCGGTAAAATTCTTTTTTCGGTGTCCAGAAACGTATGGAGGCCAGAAAAGGCACAGCCACATTAGCTGTGGGAAGAACAGAGACAATGGCCATAACGGTCAGTACATTTTTATAAGCCTCTCCCTCAACAAGTGCTCTGGCTCCAAGCTGGATGAGAATCGCGGCAGCACCCAGGGCCACCTCTGCGATCTGAATGTATTTGCGGCGGTTGCGGCAGCCGTACTGCCCTTTTGCCGCTCCTTTTATCTTCATGGTAAATTTCCACCTATCTCTGGTTATTCCTGCGGGGGAGCCGTGTTTTGGGCGGCTGCCCGCATGTCAAGGGCTTCCCAGCCCTTTAAGATCAATGAATGGGGAAGAAGCTTTGCAAAGAAAGAAAAAAGCTTCATTAACGGGCCGTACACCGAAACGCTTCTCCCGGCAGCGCTGTCCCGTATGGCCTTTCGGACAACCTTCACCGGATCTGCCATGGAAAGCCGTTTGTAAAGGGGGATCTGGCTGAAAGCGCCGGCAGTATCAAAAAATGCTGTCTTTACCGGTCCCGGGCAGACTGCCGTCACACAGATACGGCGGCTTTTTAATTCCACGTTCAGGGCACGACTGTAGCTTAAGACAAAGGATTTTGTGGCTGCATAAATGGCAAAGCGGGGCTGGGGAAGAAAAGCGGCAGAGGATGCAAACTGCAGGATCCGCCCATTGTCTGCCATGTAGGGAAGCACCATATGGGTGACGGTACAGAGGGCCTGGCAGTTTAACCGGATCATGCCGGCCTCCGTCTCCAGGGGAAGCGATCCCACCGGTCCGATTTTTCCGAATCCGGCGGCATTTACCAGAAAGAGAACTTTTGGTTTTTCCTCCTCCAGAGCTATCTTAAGGCGCTCTAACTGGATCCGGTCCGTGATATCCATGGGAAACAGACGGAGAGATACGGGGAGCTGGCCTTTTAGGGCCTCCATCTTCTCTTTCCGCCGTGCAATCAGCCAGATTTCATCCAGATACCGGCCGTACCGGTCCGCCAGCTGGACAGCACATTCCATACCCATTCCGGAGGAAGCTCCGGTTATCACTGCAATTCGCATGTTTCCACATCCTTTCGCTAATGATTTAAGATTTCCAGGTAATCCGTAATAAAATAATCGGCAAGCCGTTCTTTTTCCGCCTGCATTTTTCGTGAACAGAGATCATCTACTGCCACCACAGTCATGCCGGCAGCTTTCCCTGCCTGGATCCCGGCCGGCACATCTTCAAATACCAGGCAGACTTCCGGTGCCGTGCCAAGTTCTTTGGCCACCTTAAGATAAATATCCGGAGCCGGTTTTCCCATAGCAACCTCACAGCCGGTGGTGATATTAGAAAAATATCCGCCGATCTCAAGTGCGGTGAGAACGGCATCTACGATAGGGCGGCCGTTGCTGGTGGCGATTCCCATGGGAATGCCCTGAGATTTCAGATAGCTGAGAAATTCACCGGCTCCCTTTTTTAAGGGAACCTGCGTCCGGTATTTGTCGATGGACATCCGGGTCCATTCTGCCTTAATCTCTTCTACCGGATCCGGTATGGCGAAACGCTCCTTAAAGTACAGGGCCGTCTCAGAAAAACTCATGCCTTCGATCGCCTTTTGAAGCCCCGGCGGGCAGGAATAGCCGAACCGGCCCAGATATTCGATATCGATGGCCTCCCACATCCACATGGAGTCCACCAGAGTGCCGTCCAGATCAAAGATCACGGCCTTTTTATTGGTTAAAATCTCATGCATTGCTCAGTTTCCTCAATTCTTCATCTGTCAGAGGCCGGCACTGACCGGGAGAAAGGGTTTCATCCAGAACCAGCGGCCCCATGGAAAGGCGCTTTAAATAAACCACCCGGCATCCCAGGGCTTCAAACATCCGCTTCACCTGATGAAATTTTCCTTCCCGGATCGTTAAGCGGACCTGGCTTTCGCCATCGCCTTTTCTATCTTCCAGGATCTCCAGAAGGGCAGGAAGGGTGCAGAGTCCATCCTCAAGCACCAGCCCCTGTTCCATACGGGAAACGGCATCCTGTGGAAGCCTTCCCTGGATCCTGGCATAATATACCTTGTCCACATGTTTTCTGGGCGAAAGAAGCCGGTGAGCCAGGTCTCCGTCATTGGTGATCAGAAGGAGCCCTTCCGTATCCACATCCAGGCGTCCTACCGGGAAAAGGTCTTTTCGCTTTGCCTGTGGGATCAGTTCCAGGACGGTGGGATACCGTCCGTCCTCTCTGGCGGAGACGGTGCCGGCCGGTTTGTTTAACATGTAATATTCCATGGAAACGTACTGAACGGTCCTGCCGTCTGCCGTGACGGTGTCTGTCTGTGGATCAATCTTCCGGTCGCTTTTTAATTCCGTTTTTCCGTTTACCAGGATACGCCCTTTCCGGGCCATCTCCTTGATCTGGCTTCGCGAACCCACGCCCATTTCACCCAGAAATTTGTCTAATCGCATCTGTGCCATTACTGTTCTCTCCTGCTTCTGCCTTTCTGCACTTTTTTACCCGCTGGCATTAGACATACCGCCAGCCGGGATAATATTTGTTCTTTAAAAAACTGCCGGCGTCCTTGGCCCAGCCCAGAGGGAATTCATCCAGGCATATCAGACGCCACCCTTCCCGTCCGCCTTCCGGCCCGGCATCCACAGACTCGCCCTTCAGGTATCGGAGCACACGCGCATCCTGGTAAGGAAGGTGCAGAGATGCAGAAATCTGCTCCGGCTTCAGCGCCATGGCAAGGGCTTGAGAAGGCTCAAACCTTCCCCGGCGGGCCTGACCTAAAAGCAGGCCGCTGCGGAGGATCCGAAGTCCTCCGGTTTCCGGGAATCCTTGGGGAATGGCATACAGATTCTCACCGATCAGAGACAGTCTCTCCGGATTAAAGAGCGCTGCCAGGCCATCCCCCGGCGCCAGATTCAGGGCATCGGAAAAATGCAGGAACGCTTCTCTGGCGTCCGCCTCTTTTTTTTCTGCCGCAATTTTCCCTGCGGTGCTTTTTTCCGCGGTATTTCTTCCCGCCGTGTTTCTTCCTGCGATGTTCCTTCCTGCCGTGTTTCTGCGGCTGCGGGAGGCTTTTTCTTCGGAAGATTTTCGGACCGGACTCCATTCTGCTGTTTTCGGCACAGCAGAAACGGCGTCCGGACGTTCCTTTTTCTGAAAGAGAGCCAGAAAATGCCCTTCACCGTTAATCTTATGTGGGAAAAGCCGCAGGACGCCGGGAAGGCCAAAGCCAGGGGAAGCACCCTCAAAAAGCGGAAGGGGAACCAAGGATAACTCCGGCACATTTTCCAGAAGGAATTCTGCATTGGCCTCATCCTCTTCCGGTGAGAAAGTACAGGTAGAATAAAGAAGATATCCCCCCGGCCGCAGCATAGAGGCAGCCTGCAGAAGGATCTCCCGCTGGATAGGAGCATAGTAAGCCGGTCCTTTTTCCATCCAGTCTTTCACCATTTCCGGTTCTTTCCGAAACATCCCTTCGCCTGAACAGGGCGCATCCACAAGGATTTTATCAAAAAATTCCGGAAGCGCCTGGGCAAGCCGTTCCGGGGTCTCACCGGTAACACAGATGTTGGGAATCCCCCACAGTTCCAGATTTTTAAGGAGCGCCCGGGCACGGGAGGCACTGATGTCATTGGCCCAGAGGAGTCCCCGGCCTTTTAATCTTGCTCCAAGTTCCGTGGCTTTTCCGCCGGGGGCCGCGCACAGATCCAGCACCCGGTCCCCCGGTTCCACCGGAAGGCAGCTGGCCGGCGTCATGGCACTGGGTTCCTGAAGATAATACAGACCCGCGTAGTAAAGAGGGTCTTTTGAAGCCTGCCAGTCATCAGGCTGGTAAAAGCCGTTCCGGATCCAGGGCACCGGCCTTAAACTGCGGCCGCAGAGGGCCGGGAAGGCACCTGCGGCAATCTTTTTTTCATTTACCCGCAGGCCGCGGCTCCACGGCTTTTCAAAGGAGGCCAGATAATCATCATATTCGCTGCCTAAAAGGGCCTCCATTCGTTTCGTGTATTCATAAGGAAGATCAATGGATTTCAATGTGTCGCATTCCTCTTTCTGCAGTTAATATTTCTTACCGTCTGCCCCGCAAAGCTGTACAGAATCTGAACCTCAGAAATCTGCCCTGGTGCGGAAGGATTCGCTGAAGCGGAGAATCCAGTAAGGATTTACGCTTAATTCGTGATAATGTTCTGTGGGAATGTAAATCCCAAGGTGAAGGTGGACGTCAAACATCCCCACGGTTCCCTCACTCCCATATCCGGAGTCTCCCATAAATCCAAGGAGGGTCCCGGACTGTACGGTGTCGCCGGTCTGCCAGCTGCGGCTGTAGCTGTACAGATGAGCATAGTAAAAATAAGCGCCGGAGGGAGTACGGATGCCTATGCGCCATCCGCCTTTTTCCAGCCATCCCACCTGCTCTACAGTTCCGGCAGTCATGGAAAGTACGGGATAAAATCCCCGTGGCATGGCGTTTCCCATAAGGTCGCAGCCTTCATGAATCCGCTCTCCGCCGTATGTTCTGCCTTCTCCAAAGGTGTCCGAATAGGTGATATCCAGCGTTTCCGCATTTACGGACAAAGGTACGGGAAAACAGGAAATATCCGAAAGGATCATGGTATAGGCCTGTTTCAGAGCTTCGTATTCTTCCGGCTTTGTCCGGAGAAGATCTCTGCGGATCTCCTGCCAGTTTTCTGTGTTCTTATTTTCGCTTTTTAAAGGACGCAGATCGTAATTGGCAGAAATCATCAGGGCAGTCAGCCGGTCATAGTCCGGCGGCTCGCTCAAAATCCAGTCTCCCAGCTGCATCTGCCGGAATTCCATGGTTTCCAGAGTATCTGCATCTAACTGGCTGTAATCGGGATTCTGAACCAGATATCCGGAGAAAGCAGCGGTATAGACTGCCAGGAAAAGAAGCAGGATCAAAATCATAGTTTTCTGCCGCCTGGTCATATAATGTGTTAATTATATATACGCATTTCAGGCGGAGAAAAAAACGTGAACGAAAAAAAAACGCTTTCTGCCGGCAGGTGGGCAGTCATAACCGGAATGCTGCTGCTTTTATGCTTCCCTGCACTTTCTCTGGAAGGTGCCAGAAAGGGGCTCCTTCTCTGGTACAATACCGTTCTCCCTACCCTTCTGCCCTTTATGATCTTTTCCGGCCTGCTCATCGGCATGGAGGCCGTTCCGGTTCTCATAACGCCCTTTTCTCCCCTTTTGAAAAGAGGTCTGGGATTATCGGATGCAGGAGCCTTTGTTCTCCTTACCGGAATGCTCTGCGGCTATCCTATGGGAGCGAAAAACTGCAGCGACCTTCTGGACCGGAAAGATCTTTCTCTGCCGGAAGCCAGAACCCTTCTGGCTGTTTCAAACTTTCCCAGTCCCATGTTTCTGGCAGGATACATGATGACCCAGGCAGTCCAGGCAGCAGCCGGTGTTCCGGTTTTTCTCTGGCAGATGGCCGTCTCCATCTATCTGCCGGCCCTTCCCATATTTTTTCTGGCCAGTTGGCTGTACGGATTCCGCAGAAGAAAAGATCCAGGAAAATTGCAGACAGCAGACTGCAGGCACAGCAAAACCATCTCCGGAGTTCTGGATGAAGCAATGTCCTCATCGGCGGAAACCATGGTAAAAATCGGCATGTATCTGATGCTTTTTTCGATTCTGGCCCGGTTTATTACCCTGCTCCCCATCCCAGGAGATCTGCTGCCGGTGATCTTTACCTCTGCCGCCGAGATGACCACAGGAATGGATCTGGCCTCCAGGACCCTTTCCGGCCTGCCAGCCCTTCTTGTGATCACAGGAGCAGGTGCCTTCGGCGGCTTCTCCGGCGTATTTCAGGTAAACAGTGTATTAAAAAATGCCGGACTGTCCATCCGGCATTATGTACTCTGGAAGACCGTCCATATGCTGGGGGCCTGTTTTGTTTTTACTCTCCTGTGGGGGCCTCGTTAGCCGGCTCTTCTTTTACAATGCCGCCGGCCAGCTCCTGACGGTTGGACGTTACGATGTCATAGCTGGACTGCATGGAAGAATAGAAAGAATCAAAACGGCCTCTGGCCTCTTCCATGGTATGGTTGATAATGGTCTGAAGACTGCGGAGCATATCGTCTGTATACTGGATGGAACCCTGACGGATGCTGTTGGCGTCCTCCACTGCCTTATCCACGATGGCCTGGGCCTGGGCGCTGGCCTGTTCTACTACGGCGTTTGCCTGGGCATATGCCTTCTGCATAATTTCATGCTCGTTTACCAGCTCATTGGTCTGGGCAGTAGCCTCAGCAACCATGGTATCTGCCTGAGTTCTGGCTTCATTTAAGATGGCTTCCTGATTGCTGATGATCTTCTGATACTGCTTGATCTCATCTGGAACACGCAAGCGGAGTTCCACTAAAAGCTCCTCCAGCTCCTCCTTATTCACCAGGATCTTTGTGGTGGACAGCGGCTGATATTTGCAGCTGTCAATATACTCTTCGATTTCATCAATTAACTGCTCAATTCTGCTCATTGCTTATCTCCTCACTTTTTTCTTATCTCATTGTATTTTTTCAGCACCCGTTCTTCCACATAAGGATGGAGAAATTCGCTGATATTTCCGCCCCAGGATGCAATCTCTTTTACAATGCTGGAGCTTAAATAGGAATATTTCAAACTGGTGGTTAAAAACATGGTGTCAATTTCCGGGGCGATGACCCGGTTCGTCTGGGCCAGCTGAAGCTCGTATTCAAAGTCCGTGACAGCCCTAAGGCCCCGGATCACCACCTGCGCGTGGTTCTTTCTGGCAAATTCAATAGTAAGACCATCGAAACACTGGATCTCCACGTTAGGGAGACCTGCGGTTACATTCCGAAGCATGTCCACCCGCTCTTCTACAGTAAATAACGGCGTCTTGGCCTGATTGTTCAAAACACCGATGATCACCCGGTCCATTACCTTGGAAGTTCTTTCTATGATATCAAAATGTCCTAACGTTACCGGATCGAAGCTGCCCGGATATATGGCTACTGACATTTATTGTTCTCCTTTGGCTGTAAAAATATGTTTATTTGTTTTATATTCCTTTATCTTAAGGATGCGCCACCCAATGGATGAAAGCCAGCTGATGTCCGTGGCAATGGATGCCTCAAAAATAATGACCGTATGTACATCGGCCAGTGAAGAATGATCCAGATAACGGATCACCTGCTGTTCCAGATCATGATTATACGGCGGATCCATAAAAATATAATCAAAGGCGCCCTGATTCTCCAGGCGGCTTAATGCACTGAATACATCGGTTTCCATGACCCTGCCCCGGCCTGCAAGTCTGGTAAATTCCAGATTCTGGCGGATACAGGCAGCTGCCTTTGGATTTTTCTCTACAAAGACCGCTTCTTTTGCTCCGCGGCTTAAGGCTTCGATGCCGATGCCGCCGCTTCCGGCAAACAGATCCAGAAACCGGCATCCGGCCAGATCGTTCTGAAGCATGTTAAACAAAGTTTCTTTAATGCGGTCAGTAGTCGGTCTGGTATCCAGGCCTTCAATGGTTTTTAACTGCAGACGCCTGGCGCTTCCTGCTATTACTCTCATAAAATCTCCTCGCTTTATCCCATTTAGTATAATATGAATATCCCGGATGTACAAGGGATTTTTTTCGTTTTCCTTCTTTTTTTGCTTTTCCGGCATCTGCAGAGACGGACATTTGCCCGTCCGCAGATCCGCCTGCAAAGGTTTTGAGGGACAGTTTCAAGATTCTGACAATTTACGAAAAACCTTCTAGTGTATTCTGCGGGATGAGACACATAATAGGATTGTAGCACGAAACAAGCCGTATCAAAAGAAGCCGGCCCGCAAAAACCGGCGGCTTTTGCGGCAAAGAAGAAAAGGAGGAAACACTATGGCAAGCAATTCTTCTAACTCTGCAAACGTACCGGAAGCAAAGGAAGCAATGGACCGTCTGAAGATGGAGGTTGCAAGCGAGATTGGCGTACCCTTAAGCAACGGTTATAATGGAAATTTAACCTCTGCCCAGAATGGTTCTGTAGGCGGATATATGGTTAAAAAGATGATCGAGGCCCAGGAGCGCCAGATGGCAGGCAAGTAATAAGGCCTGAAAAAAACCTCTTTTTCGCATTGCGGAGAGGCTAAAAGAAAAGGACCGCCACAGTGAAAAACGGATATTTTCATAAATCCGGCACTGGGGCGGTTCTTCTTTTAACAAATTATTTGATGTATTCGACCTTTCCGGTCCTTTCCTTTGGAGAAAGAGGCGTACCGTCGCTGTAGCCTAAGGCAGCCAGGCCGTAGACAGTATGATCATCCGGAATATGATATTCCCGGAGAATTTCCCGAACAGCCGGAGCGTCACACACGTCCCGCAGCTGGTTGATCCAGACGGAGCCAATGCCCAGGGAACTTGCGGCAAGGAAAATATTCTCCATAGCACAGGCATTGTCCTCCATGCCGAAACGGCTGTTCTTTTCATTGGAAGGAATGATAATTACCTGAGGCTTATACATATCGTACTCCGGACGTCCCAGGGCTTCTCCCATGGCCTTTGCCAGTTCCTGGATCTTTTCCCTGTTTTCCACTATGGTAAACTTCCAGGTCTGAAGTCCTCTGGCACTTGGCGCATGAAGAGCACAGTCCACAATCGCTTTCAGATCTTCTTCCCTTAATGGCTTGTCCTGGAAGCTTCTTACGCTTCTCCGGCTTAAGATGGTTTCGATCGTCTGATTCATACCGATGCCTCCTTTGATTTTAAAGATTTAATTTATCATAACTCTTCTGGAAATAAGAATCAAGGCGCTTCTTCAGTTCTTCATGCTCCGGCTGTGTAAGCTCCGGGTCTTCCCGGAACAGCCGGTTTACCTCCATGGAAACGGTCTTTAACAGATCTGCGTCTGTAAAAATGTCTGCCAGTTTAAATTCCAGATCGCCGCTCTGGCGGATGCCGAATATATCTCCCGGTCCCCTGAGCTTTAAATCTTCCGATGCAATATAAAATCCGTCATTGGAGCGGTTTAAGATATCCAGGCGCTCCATGGCACCCTCGTCTTCCGAGCCGTTGATCATAATGCAGTAAGACTGGTATTTGCCCCGCCCTACCCGGCCCCTCAGCTGGTGGAGCTGGGCCAGGCCGAACCGCTCTGCGTTTTCAATCATCATAACGGTGGCATTTGGCACATTTACGCCGACTTCGATTACCGTGGTAGACACCAGCACCTGGATCTCGCCGGCGGCAAACCGTTCCATGATCCGGTTCTTTTCCTTTCCCTTCATCCGACCGTGAAGATATTCTACCGCAACAGACTCAGGAAGGACTTTTCTCAAGGTCTTCGTATAATCCAGCACATTTTCCGCATCAATCATCTCGCTCTCTTCCACCATGGGACAGATCACATAAGCCTGCCTTCCCTGAGCAGCCTGGCCGGCGATAAAGCGGTATGCATTCTCCCGGTAATCCTTTCCCACCACGCAGTTTTTGATGGGAAGGCGGTTTGCCGGAAGCTCATCAATCTGTGAGATATCCAAATCCCCGTACAGAATAATGGCAAGCGTCCGGGGAATCGGAGTCGCGCTCATTACGAGAACATGGGGAGCTGCACCGCCGCTCTTTTTGCCCAGAGCCTCTCTCTGCCCTACTCCAAACCGGTGCTGTTCGTCGGTGATCACCAGTGCCAGCCGGTCATAACTGACCTTTTCCTGAATCAGCGCATGGGTGCCAACGATAATGTCCGCCTCATGGTTTTCTGCCATGCGGCAGGCTTCCCGCTTCTCTTTCGCTGTCATGGAGCCGGTAAGCAGGATGGTTTTCTGGGGCAGGCCGCAATCGGAAAGCAGCTTTACAATGGACTCGTAATGCTGCCTGGCCAAAACTTCCGTGGGGACCATTAACGCCCCCTGGAAGCCGTTCCCTGCTGCAAGAAGCAGAGCCAGCACAGCAACCACCGTCTTTCCGGAGCCTACATCCCCCTGAACCAGCCGGTTCATGGCCCGTCCGCTGCACATATCCGAGGAAACTTCCTTCCAGGTCCGCATCTGGGCTTTGGTCAGCTGATAAGGAAGGGAGGAAAGGAGGATTTCAGGCTCCGGAACTTCCTTCATGGGAAAGTCGGATTTTAAATCCTCCCGTTTTTCCTTAAGCCGCCCCACTGCTGCCAGAAAGAAGAAAAATTCATCAAATACCAGACGTTTTCTGGCAAAGAGAAGATCCTGGCGGTCCTTGGGATAATGGATGTGCTCGATGGCAAAATTATATTCCGCCAGTTCATAGCGCCTGCGGATATCCTCAGGCAGGTACTCCCGCTCCAGCCGGCGAAGGGCAAGAGCCTGGGAAACGGCCTTTGCAATGGCTTTATTTCCCAGGCCCCTGGTCTGTCCGTATATGGGCTGCATGGAAGAAACCAGCCGGCCATAGTCTTCTTCGGAAAATACCTCCGGCTGTTCCATGGTAAGGCGTCCACGCCTGCGCACAATGCGGCCGCGGAATACGTAAGGCATCCCCGTTTTTAAATGGGAACGCATATACGGCATATTGTACCAGGTAAGCTGCAGGCTTCCCGTCAGATCCTTTACCGGAACCGATACCAGCTGCAGTCCGTTAAAACGCAGAAGATCTGCCGGCTTTGCAAGGACGGTCCTTACCGCCCCCGGTTCGTTCTCCTTCAGCTCACCGATCGAAACCGGCGCTTCCATGGGATCATAATCTCTGGGATAATAGTGGAGAAGATCCTCCACTGTCTCAATCCCCAACCTGCGAAACAGCTTGCCTGTCTTATCGCCGATTCCTTTTAATTCTTCAATGGGTTTTCCCTGTGTCATCATCGTATTACTCAACGGAAATCAGATAATAGTAAACCGGCTGGCCGCCGTCCTGGAGTTCGATTTCCACTTCCGGGAACCGCTCCTGAGCCTGCTCAAGGAGAGACTGGGCATCTTCCTGAGAAACGTCTTCTCCATAATAAAGGGTCACAAGTTCCGCATCCTCATCGATCATGGCTTCCATGGCTTTCAAGGCAGCTTCTGGAATGGTCTTTTCCACAGCCAGCATGCCCTTGTCGCCGATGGCGATCATATCCCCTTCGGTGATTTCCATGCCGTCAATGGCAGTTGTCCGCACTGCATACGTAATCTGACCGGTGCGGACCCCCTTCATCTCCTGGATCATATTGTCCAGATTTTCCTGGGCACTCAGATCCGGGGTAAAGTTAATGAGGGCGGTGATTCCCTGTGGTACTGTCTTTGAGGGAACCACGTAGATCTTCTTTTCCTCTTCCAGTCTGGCAGCCTGCTCGGCAGCCAGGATAATGTTCTTATTATTAGGGAAAATGAAAATCTGCCGGGCATTTACCTGCTCTGCTGCATTCAGGATATCCTCTGTGCTGGGATTCATGGTCTGACCGCCTTCGATTACGTAATCAGCGCCGATTCCCTTAAAAATTTCCGACAAACCTTCTCCTGCAGAGACGGTGATAAAGCCGAACTCCTTCATCTCTGTCCCGCGAGATGCTTCTTCCTTCCGGGCAGTTTCCTGTTCTGCCTTCTGCTGTGCCGCCAGCTTCTCTGCATCCTTGATCAGCCGTTCCTGATGCTCTTCCCGCATATTGTCTACTTTCATCCTGGAAAGGGAACCGTAGGTCAGCGCCTTTTCAAAAGCAAGCCCAGGATGGTTTGTGTGGACATGGACTTTTACCACATCCTCGTCGGCAACAACTACCAGAGAATCGCCGATCTCTTCCAGATAAGTCTTTAATTCCGTCTCCTCTGACTGGGTAAAAGGATGGCTGGCATTGATAATGAATTCCGTACAGTAGCCGAAGCGGATATCTGCAGTTTCGATGGAAGACTTGTCCCCAGCCGGCACAGAAACTCTGGCGGAAACGGCCGGCTCCAGATCAAGGGAAGGTTCTTTCCCCATAAGACCGTCCACGCAGCCTTTCACCACCACCATGAGTCCCTGGCCGCCGGAATCCACCACGCCGGCTTCTTTCAGGACAGGAAGCATCTCCGGGGTCCGGTTTAAGACCGCATCGCCTTCCTTAATGACTTCACGGCAAAACTCCAGAATGTCTCCGATCTCTCCGGACAGCTCCGCCGCTTTCTCCGACATGCCTCTGGCAACCGTAAGGATCGTACCTTCCTTGGGCTTCATAACCGCCTTATAGGCCGTCTCTGTGGCACGCACCATGGCATTGGCCAGAATCCGGGTGTCGATCTCCTGGCAGCCCTGAATCTCTCTGGCAAAACCGCGGAATAACTGAGATAAGATTACGCCGGAGTTTCCTCTGGCACCCCGCAGCGAACCGGAAGAAATGGCTTTTGCCACGGCATCCATGGACGGATTCTCAATGGCAGCCGCTTCTCTGGCAGCTGACATAATGGTAAGGGTCATGTTCGTGCCGGTATCTCCGTCCGGAACGGGGAAAACATTCAGTTCGTTGATCCACTCCTTATTTGCTTCCAGATTGGCAGCGCCGGCCAGAAAAGCTTTCTGGAGAAGATTTGCATCAATGGTATTCATCACCGGATCCTCCTTAATCGATTACTCTAACACCTTCTACGTAGATGTTGATCTTATCAACTTCCATTCCGGTGAATTCTTCGACTTTGTATTTTACGTTTTCAATCAGATTGTCCGCAACTGCGCAGATACTGACCCCGTAGGCCACGATCACATGAAAATCAATGGTCATGTGGTTGTCCTTAATGTCTACGTTAATGCCATGGGATAAGCTCTCCCGCTTCAGAAGCTTTACCAGGCCGTCTTTCATGCTGACAGCTGCCATCCCTACGATGCCGAAGCACTCTACGGCCGTAGTACCCGCATACAATGCGATAATGTCTGAGCTGATCTGGATCTCGCCCAGCTTATTGTTGATTCGACCCTTCATACAATAGCCTCCTCGTAGTATTATATGGACAAGTATACACTATTTTTTGAAAAAAAGAAATAATTTTTTATTTTTCCCTTGCTTTTTTAAGGAGTTTCTGCTAATATACATTTGTTGTGGATTTAATCCAAGTACCGTTAAAGGAGGTGCGAATCATGGCTAAATGTGCAATCTGTGAAAAGGCTGCTCACTTCGGCAACGCTGTGAGCCATTCCCATAGAAGATCCAACAAGATGTGGAAGGCGAATGTTAAGTCTGTAAAGGTTAAGACCGTTGGCGGTGCTAAGAAGATGTATGTATGCACTTCTTGCTTAAAGTCCGGTTTAGTAGAAAGAGCTTAAGTAAAGAAGGCTTAAAAGGGAAAGGGCTGTCTGACAGCCCTTTTTTTTCGTTGCAAAGTATTCCAAAAATACGCTGCTAACAGCACAGCAGGTTATAGCCTACGATAAGGCATGCAATGATAAAGATCAGCGTGGTCAGCGTAACCGGAATAAAGAGAATGGCGACCATTCCGCAGCTGAAGGAAAACAGCATCAGTCCATAAACCCGTTTCAAAAGGAATCCCCTCTTCTGGTATACTTATAGGATAAGGTATGCAGAAAGGGCGGAAAATATTCTCCGCCCTTTTGATTCACCGTCCGGGCTTTTGGCCCCGGTGTCATATGCACTTTTACGTTTCTGATTTTCCCGCCAGCTCTTCTGCCGCCTCCATGGCCTCCGGCGAGATCTCCCCCCCGCCCTTTGGACCGCCTGCAAAACGGTTCACCAGATCCGGCACAAGATCCAGGGCTTTGGTCATGGGATCCTGGTTCTTTACGCTTACCAGCCTGGTAGCGCCGTTCTGGATCACAAGGACGGCACTGGGGCTGATCTTGGCGCTCATTCCGCCGGCCCCGTTGTTCTTATTTTTTCCCTTATCATCAAAAGCTCCCGCAGCCATTCCGCAGGACACATCCACCAGAGGAAGGATGATGGCGTCGTCCACCTTCAGAGCCTCTCCCACCACAGTCTTCGTGGTGACAAACTGATCCAGCCCGCGGAAAAGGGCGTCTATTGTCGAAGAAAAATGATTATCTGCCATATGCTCCCTCCTGAACAATGATATGATTTAAATACGGTTCCGGATCAGACGGCCAATCCATTTTCGGATATTGGAATCCAGAAGCAGGCGTACCAGGAAACACAACAGGACGCCGGGCCGGATCCTTCCCCGGAAATGCACTTCGCCTTCCAGAATATTCTGGTCGAATACCGGATGTAAAGTAAGTATATTATAAGTAAATGGATACAGGACGGCAGCCAGCGATAAAAGCTGTCCCATCCGGTAAGGATCCTCCAGACCGAATGACAGATCACCTTCCCCCCTGCGCGGCAGCACATGGCGGAAGATCTTTTTTATCTGCGCGGTCAGCAGGCGGGCCGATTTCTGATTCGCCGGGTCTTCTAAAATATCCCGTATCTCCTCCCACTTGGACAAAAGCCAGAGGAACCGGTCCTTAGTCTGTTTTATTTTATCACAAAATGACTGAAAAGCAAACCGGACTTTCCCGGCTAAAGCCAAAAGCTTACTGCGGATGCGCTCTGTGGGGCCCTTTTTTTCTGGTGACACTTTTTCTTCTCCGGCCTTTTGTGAAGCAGCTTTGGGAGAAGTGCAGCTTTTTTCAGAAGGAGCTGCAGATGGAGAATCCGTTTTCGTCTCTGCAGTTTTCTCTTCCGCCGGAACAGAATGGGTTTTTCCGCCGGACTGATCCGGATCTGCATTCCCGGGATGCTCCAGAACGGTATTCCTGGAAGGCTCCGGATCTGTATTTCCGGGAGACTCCGGAGCAGGCGGCTGGTTTCGGTCGGAAAAAGCCTCTTGTGCAGCGCCGCTTTTCCAGAGGGGAAATCCCAGGATCCGCAGTGCCCAGTCCGTCTGCCCATGTTCATGGGACAGGGAAAAGCGCCCCGCTAAAAGAAAACGCACCTGTATCCGAAGGGCCAGTTCTCCGTATCTTCGGCATCCATCCACCTGATAACGGATGGCGCAAAAGAGTACAAAAAGCAGGATTCCCAGAAGCAGCCCGAGAATCCCCAGAAGAATCCAGATCAGAATTTTAAGTACAAACAGCAATCCATGTATCATTCTGTCACATCCGAACCATCCGCCCTGCAGGCGGTATTTTAGCGTTCCGCCTCAGGCGGCGAATCCTGAACGGCAGAATCCTTTTTTATATCGCACCGGTCCCAAACAGCATATTCTGAAAGATTCAGATAGGAATCAAAATCAAAACCGCCGGTAGCGCGGTAAATTTCATCAACCATCTGTCCGGCCAGAGTAAGTGCCTCGCTGTACCCCCAGGCAATCCCCAGAATCAGCGGTTCCCGATCCCGCACACGGCGGAAACGTGCTTCATTTTTTCCCAGGATCTGTCCGGCAGGATAGATTTCCAGCAAATTCTTCGTCCCCTCGGGAGGCGGAACGATCACGTAGACGCCGGAAGGGGGTGTGCCTTTCCGAATCTTCGGAAGCACCTGGGAGCGGCGCTTTTCGGCGCCCTCTCCCGTATAAAGCCTTTTATACAAAAGCATCTTCACTCTCCATAAGTTCATGAATCAACTGGATGCTGGCAGTCTTTTCCGGAAGGTCAGCGCAGGCTGACAGGCATCCGCCGATAAATTCCCGGATCTCATCCGAGGAGGTAAAGAACATGGGAAGCACCGCCAAAAGCTTTGCCATAACAGAACGCATCACGCATTTTGGCATACTCTTCCAGGATTCTTCCAGATCATGGAGGAAGGGTGCGCACATCTCTTCCACCGCTTTCCGGCTTAAAAGGATGTCATCGCCCGGCTCCGGAACTTCTTCTTCAAGAGACATAAAGGAGCTGGTGGATAAAAGCAGGTCGATTTTCCGGAGAAGCTGATAGTCTGCTCTTCCCTCTTCATCGGAATTAAGCGCATCCAGATCAGACAGGTCATACCGGGACCACTGCTCGTAATAACGCTCCTGGCGTCCTTCCATCTGCACCAGACGTTCCTCCATTTCCGGATGGAAAACGGACTCATCCTGTTCAAGACTCTGAAAAACGGACTCGATAATCCCGTGAATCAGCGCTTCTTCCTGGCTGTCCATCAGCGTATCTTTTCTGGTGAGGCAGATTACATAGAAATCATTGACCAGATCCATCATCATCATACAGTCTGAAGACAAAACAGAAAGCTTTTCTTCCGCCAGGGTCAGACAGTTAAGAAGCTCATGAAACTGCTCTTCTGTAAGATTCTTATAATCGGCATCGCGAAGTTTCTTAAGCATCTCCCACAGAACCGGCTGGCTTTCCTGCATATTCTCCGGCAGATCCAGCATGGACTCGGAACGCAGCATCTTTAATACCTGTTTTAAGCTTTTCTGGTCTGTACCCTCATAAATGGAAAGGGCCTGGGATACGATGGCGGAAAACTTGGCTTTCGTAAAACGCAGGGGAAGCTGTTCCAGAACCGACTTGATCCGCTCATTCTGAATGGCAGTCTCCTTTGCTGAAACGATATAGCCCATGATCGCATCGATCACCTGGCTGTCCTCGTAAACAGGAAGGGATTCCTTAAAACGGCCTTCCAGACGGTTCAGCACATACTCATAAATCCGGAAGCAGTCCAGATATGCCGAAGCAGCCTCCGTTTCCCGGATGATCTGATTGCGCAGTTCATCAATCTTTTCGATATCACAGCGATTGTTTAAATATTCTCCCATCAGCTGATGAAAGCTTTTCTGAAATGTTTTCAGGCTGTCAGAATCCTCATTTCTGTCAGAAAGCATGTCGCCGTACATACAATAATTCAGAGCAAAACGGCAGCTGGCATACCGGCAGGCAGCAGCCATCATTCTTTTTCCATTTCGGTTATCCAATGTGGTTTCCTCCCCAAAAAGATCAGTAATTTTTCAGGATCGACCGCCGAAGCAGATCCAGCGCTTTTACTACGGTCTGTTCCCGTATCTTCTCCCGATTGCCCTTAAACTGGAAACGCTCTACCGTAACCTTGTCTTTCAGATAACAGGAGATATAAACAAGTCCCACCGGCTTTTCCTCAGTGCCGCCGTCTGGACCTGCGATGCCGGTAGTGGCCACGCACACATCGGCCCCATTTGCAAATACGCCGCCGATGGCCATTTCCCGGGCCGTCTGCTCGCTTACTGCGCCGTATTTTTTCAGCGTGCTCTTATTTACATCCAGCAGACGCCGTTTGGCTTTGTTGGAATAAGTAATGTAGCCTTCCCGGTACACATCGGAAACACCGGGAACGTTAACCAGACGGGCCGCCAGCATGCCGCCGGTGCAGGATTCTGCAGTGGTTACGGTGAGGCCATTCTTTTTCAGAAGGCGGACCACTGCCATTTCCAGACTCTCATTTTCCTTTGTGGAATACACGGCATCTCCAAGGCGCTTCTTGATCTCCTTTACCACCGGTTTGATCATGCTGTCCGCCTCTTCCGTAGTGGCTGCGGAAGCAGTAATGCGCAGATGCACTTCTCCCGTTTTTGCATAAGTGGCAATGGTGGGATTGGTCTGGCTGTCGATCAGATCCAGAAGCTTATCTTCCACCTGGCTTTCCCCGATGCCGCAGACCTTAACCATCTGAGAGCGGATCACTTCCGGGCGAAGTTTTTCCAGATAAGGATAAACCTGCTCATTAAACAGAGGGATCAGCTCATTGGGCGGTCCCGGAAGGAGGATGGCTGTCTTATTGTCCTTTTCCAGGATAAGCCCCGGCGCTGTGCCGTTGTGATTATCCAGAACGATGGCGCCCTGGGGCACAATGGCCTGTTTCCAGTTGTTGTCGGGAATCTCTTTATAAATGTTGTTTTTAAAATAGGATTCGATCATCTGCCGGGTATGAGGATCTTCCGCAAGAGAAAAGCCCATGACCTCAGCGCAGACTTCCTTGGTCAGATCGTCTTCTGTGGGACCAAGGCCTCCCGTAAGGATCACAATGTCGGACCGGTCCAGAGCTGTGCGGATCACCTGGGTCAGGCGCTCACGGTTATCGCCTACAGTCACCTGATGGTACATGCTCAGCCCCAGCAGCGCGCATTTCTCAGCCAGAAACTGGGTGTTCGTATTTACGATATTACCTAACAAAAGCTCTGTTCCGACAGATATTAATTCGCATACCATACTTTAGATGCTCCCTTCTGTGAGTACCTTGTGATTTTTAACAATATAGTCAACTAATGAGACAACGGTGAGGATCAGGGCGATCCATACACAGATCTGGGTAATCAGGAACAGGGCCGGAATATTCAGGATCAGCAGGATCACAGAAATCATCTGGAAAACCGTCTTGAATTTTCCCCAGTAGCTGGCAGCAATGACAACGCCGTTATCCGAAGCCACCAGGCGGAAGCCGCTGATAATGAATTCCCGGCTGATGATAATAATGACCATCCAAGCCGGAAGCTGCTCAAGCTGGATCAGACAGATCAGCGCGGAACATACCAGAAGCTTGTCCGCCAGAGGGTCCATAAATTTTCCGAAATTCGTTACCAGATTATATTTTCTGGCAATCTTTCCGTCCAGAAGATCCGTAAAGCTGGCCACAATAAAAATCGCAGCAGACAGATACCGCCATGTGGGATTGGCCCCGTTTTCCAGAAGGAGGAAGAACACAAAAAACGGTATCATGATTACTCGCAGAACCGTAAGTTTATTGGGCAGATTCATCGTACACCTCTCCTATCAAATCATACTCTGCAGCGCCGGTTACTTTCACACGGACAAAGTCACCGCTCATCAGCTGCAGGTCCGCATTCACAAAAATCAGTCCGTCTACATTGGGGCTGTCCATATATGTCCGTCCCACATAGGCCGGCTCATCTGCTACCTTTCCTTCAATCATCACATCCAGAACCCGCCCTACCAGCGACTCTGCTTTCTCAAAGGCGATCTCCTGCTGCAGTTCCATGATCTCATCACGCCGTTCTTCTTTCAGTTCCTGCGGAACCTGATCAGGCATCTGCGCTGCAGGCGTGTCCTCCTCCAGGGAATAAGCAAAAACCCCAAGACGTTCAAATTCCATCTCGTCCACAAAAGCCATCAGTTCTTCATGGTCTTCTTCCGTCTCCCCCGGGAAACCGGAAATCAATGTGGTGCGGATAGCAATATCCGGAATCTCCTTCCGAAGCTTTCCGATGATCCGGCGAAGCTCCTCCTGATTCGTCCGGCGTCCCATTCTCTTTAAAACGGGATCGCTGGCATGCTGGATGGGAATGTCCAGATAATGACAAACCTTCTCTTCTTCCCGGATCACCTGGATTAATTCATCGGTGATTTCCTCCGGATAGCAGTACTGGATGCGGATCCACTGAATGCCGGGAATCTTTGCCAGCTCCCTTAAAAGCCGCGGAAGAGATTTCTCTCCATAAAGATCGACTCCATAAAGGGTTGTCTCCTGAGCCACCAGAATCAGCTCCTTCACACCCTGGGCGGCCAGCCCGCGGGCTTCCTGCAGAAGATCTTCCATGGGCACACTCCGGTAGCTGCCCCGGAGGCTGGGAATGATGCAGTAGGTGCAGTGCTTATCGCAGCCCTCGGCAATCTTTAAAAACGCATAGTGGCCTCCGGTTGTCACCATACGGCCGCCGTCTGTGCGGGGAAGGGCGTTGATATCCCGGAAACAGGATACATGTTCCTTTTTCTCTTCCAGGATCTGCTTAACCATGGCGCCGATCTGGTCGTAGGATGATGTGCCCAGTATGCCGTCCACTTCCGGAATCTCCGTCAAGATCTCATCCTTATAGCGCTGAGCCAGACATCCAGTCACAAGAAGAGCCTTACACCTTCCCTCTTCTTTACAGCGGGCCATTTCCAGAATCGTATTTACACTCTCTTCCTTGGCATCACCGATAAAACAGCAGGTATTAATGATAATCACATCGGCTTCTTCTTCCGAATCGGTGAACTGAAAGCCGTCACCTCCCAGGATGCCCAGCAGTATTCAGGGATGCCAAATGCGCCGCCAGACTTTCATGGGATGGCTGGAACGCCGCCCGCCGGCGCATGAAGGTTTACTCTGATAGTCTGCCGCCGGATAGGCGGCGTTAATTCAGGGATGCCAAATGCGCCGTCAGACTTTTACGGGATGGCCGGTACGCCGCCTGCCGGCGCATGATGGTTTATCCGGCGAAGAAATTCTGTGAATTTCCCGCTGAAAAAAGGAGGACTCACAAAACCGATGTTTAGCAGTACCTCCTTTGCTTCTTTACATGATGGTTTACTCGTTGGATGACTGTGCATCCCCGTCAAACCCTGCAAGCTCTTCTGCAAGCTGCTCTCTGGTCTCTTCCGTTTCCAGATCCAGCTCCTCAAGCTCTTCCAGCGTTTCCTCTGTATCCAGTGACTGCTCTGCCGCGTCCTCATCGGTAAGGATTTTTACCTTGCCTTTGTAAAGCTCGTCAACGGCGACAGACAGCGGCTTCTTTCCATAAGAACCGCCTACCAGCGGCTCTGCGCCGTCAATCAGCTGCCTGGCTCTCTTGGAGGCCGCAATCACGATGGAGTACCGGCTCTGAACTACCGGCTGCTCACCTGGCTCGATATCGCTGTTTACTGCTTCAATTAAATCAGTATAAGATGGACGTAACATAAAATAAAGACCCCTTTCAATCTAAACATAATCTTTCTGCTCCTGTCCGGAACTTTCTGCATCCTAATTCAAATGCTTAAGTTCCGCACGGATCCGGTTTAAAAATTCTTTCTGAAGGCTGGTCCGGCTGTGCTGCGCTTCGATCAGCTGATGGAGCCGTTCCGTGCAGGCCTCCAGTTCATCATTGACTACAATGTAATCATAAGCTTCCACGCCTTCTGCTTCTTCTGCTGCACGCTTTAAGCGGGCTTCAATCACCTCAGCGCTCTCTGTGCCGCGGTTTGTAAGACGGCGTTTTAATTCTTCAGCACTTGGAGGCGTTACAAACAGAAGAAGGGCATCCGGATACTGCTCTTTAATGCGCAGCGCTCCCTGTATTTCGATTTCCAGAATCACATCCCGGCCGGAAGCCAGCTGTTTTTCTACGTATTCTCTGGGAGTTCCATAATAATTCTCCACATACTGCGCGTATTCGATCAGCGCATTCTCCTCCGCCATCTTCTGGAAAGCCTCCCGGGTAACGAAAAAATACTCTCTTCCGTTTTCTTCCCCCGGTCTGGGCTGACGGGTGGTGGCGGATATGGAAAGCGCATACTGGTGGTATTTTTCTACCAGCGCTTTCATAAGTGTGCCCTTTCCTGATCCGGAAAATCCGGAGACAACAACCAGAATTCCCTTCCGGTCCATAGGTTCTCTCTCCTTTTCGCAGCAGACAGCCTGCCGTATTGTTTATTCGATATTTTGAATCTGTTCCCGCACCTTTTCGATCTCAGTCTTTAAGGCGATGGCCTTATCTGCGGTCTCTAAGTCATTGGCCTTGGACAGAGTGGTATTGGCCTCCCGGTTCATCTCCTGGGCAATGAAATCCAGCTCCCGCCCGATGCTCCCGCCGGCAATAAGCTTCGTCTTCATGGTCTCGATGTGGCTGCGGAGGCGGACCATCTCTTCATCGGTACAGATCTTGTCCGCATAGATGGTCACTTCCGTGACAATCCGCGATTCATCTATGGCCGCCCCGTTTAACAGTTCCTTCACCTTATCGGTAAGCTTCGTCCGGTACTCCTCTACGATCCGCGGAGAGCGCTCTTCGATAAAGCTCACCAGTTCCAGCATGTAATCCAGCTTTTTCAGAAGGTCATCCCGCAAATGTTCGCCTTCTTCCAGGCGGGTCTCCACAAAACGCTCTGCGGCGCGGCTGATTGCGTCAGACAGAATCTTCCACAGCTGTTCCTCATCTTCCGGCGTCTGCTCCATGGTAAGGACTTCCGGAAAACGGGAAAGCGCCGACACGGTAATGTCATTAGGAATCTGAAACTGCTCGGCCATCTGCTGGAATGCATTCATGTACTCGCCGGCCAGCCCCTTATTGTACTTCAGGGAAAGATTCCCCTCGGTGTAATCCTCATAATTAATAAACAGATCCACCTTGCCCCGCTGGATGTGCTTCTTTAACAGCGTGCGGATGGATGCCTCGAAATAATTAAATTTCTTCGGCATCTTAATGCTCAGATCCAGATATCTGTGATTTACGGCTTTCATTTCCACCGAAATCTTGTACTCATCCGTCACTGTCTCATATCTGCCGAAACCTGTCATGCTTTTTAACATAATAAGAAAAGCCTCTCTTTTGCCATAGTTATCTATCATTATAAGTCAAGAGACGGGGCAAGTCAACCAAATTTCGGCCGGCGCTTCGGTGCTGTCCCGCCCCGTTTGCTTCTGCCCTGCCTTTTTCTCCATGCTTTTTCCCGATGCTCTTTCCTGTGATTCCTGTAGTACAAGACTTTTTCCGAAAAATATGATATACTGTCGGAGGATAAGCCTAAAAAGGCTTTGCACAGCGATTTATCAACAAACAATTTCAGGAGGATTGCCATGGCGTTTGACGGAATTACCATTGCCAACCTGGTACATGAATTAAAAAATACCATTGAAGGCGGACGGATCTCCAAGATCGCCCAGCCGGAGAAGGATGAACTTCTCTTTACCGTAAAAAATTACCGGAGCAGCTGCCGGCTTTTAATCTCAGCCAGCGCCAGCCTTCCATTGATTTATCTGACGGAGACAAACAAACAGAGTCCCCTTACTGCCCCGAATTTCTGCATGCTTCTGCGCAAGCACATCGGAAGCGCAAAAATTCTGGAAATCAGCCAGCCGGGACTGGAGCGGATCATCGAGATAAAGCTGGAACACCTGGACGAGATGGGGGATGTGTGCCGGAAACGTCTGATCATTGAGATGATGGGCAAGCACAGCAACATCATCTTCTGCCGTGAGGACGGCACCATACTGGACAGCATCAAACACATATCCGCCCAGGTAAGCTCTGTCCGGGAGGTCCTGCCGGGGCGGCCGTATTTCATCCCCCATACAGTGGAAAAGCTTGACCCGCTTACGGTAACGGAAGAAGAATTTGCTGCAGCCATGAAGTCTGCCTCCATGCCGGTATCCAAGGCGCTGTATCAGAAATTTACGGGAATCAGCCCGGTTATCGGAGAAGAAATCTGCCATCTGGCGTCTCTGGACGGGGACCAGTGGGCAAATCAGTTAAATGATCTGGAACAGATCCACCTTTACCACACCTTTTCTGTCCTGATGGAAGATGTGAAGGAAGGACGTTTCCAGCCTAATATAATATATGAAGGAGATTTTTCGGAGTGGGAGGAGGAAACCGACACCGCCAAGTCTCTTCCGGATCCGGAAATCAGTGACGATCCGGAACTTGCAGAAGCCCTTGCTGCAGAAAAGCCCTCTGCCCAGTATGACTGGAGCGAGGCGGAACCGGTGGAGTTTGCAGCAGTTCCCTTAACCTGTTTTTCCGGAAGCCGATACCGGGTACGGTCCTTTTCTTCCATCAGTCAGGTACTGGAAACCTACTATGCTTCCAGAAACACCTTTACCCGGATCCGTCAGAAATCAGCGGACCTGCGCCGCATCGTCCAGAATGCCCTGGAGCGGAATTATAAGAAATACGATCTGCAGGAAAAGCAGCTTAAAGATACGGAAAAGCGGGAAAAGTACCGGGTGTACGGCGAACTTTTAAATACCTACGGCTATGAATTAAAGGGCGGAGAAAAAGAGCTGGTCTGCATGAATTACTATACAGGAAAAGAAGTCCGGATCCCTCTGGATCCGCAGATGACGGCCCAGGAAAATTCCCAGCGTTTTTTTGAAAAATATAATAAATTAAAGCGCACTTACGAAGCCCTGAACCAGCTGACACTGGAAACAAAAGCAGAGATCGATCACCTGGAATCCATCAGTGCCGCTTTGGACATTGCCCTTCAGGAAGCAGATCTGGTACAGATTAAAGAAGAGCTGATGGAGTACGGATACGTGAAAAAGCGCCGCAGCAGCGACAAAAAGCCGAAGATCACCAGCAGGCCCTTCCACTACCGCTCTTCAGACGGCTTTGATATTTATGTAGGGAAAAACAATTATCAGAATGAGGAACTTACCTTTAAAATAGCTTCGGGAAATGACTGGTGGTTTCACGCCAAAGGAATGCCCGGCTCTCACGTAATCGTAAAATCCCAAGGGAAAGATCTTCCGGACCGGACCTTTGAAGAGGCCGCCGCCCTGGCAGCCTACTATTCCAAAGGCCGGGAAAACGATAAGGTGGAAGTGGACTACGTACAGAAAAAAGCCGTGAAAAAAGTGGCCGGAGCCGCGCCGGGATTCGTGATTTACCATACCAATTATTCCATGGTGGCCATTCCGGCATGCAGGCTGGAGGAAGTGCACTAGATTTACAGGATGCCGCAGAAAGGGGGATGGATATGCTGCTGGTTTTCATTTGTATCATTTGTGCCGTACTGCTGATTTTCTTCTGGATCCAGGCCACAAGAAATCATGCTGTTGTATTGGAGGAGGCGGTAAAAACAGCTTCCTCCGATATCCGCGTTCAGGAAAAAAGAAGGATCGATTTGATTTACAATCTTGTGGACTGCGTAAAGGAATACAGCCAACACGAAGCTTCTGTCCTGGCAGATCTAGCCGGCAGGATGAATCAGCAGCAGGCGGCAGAAAACCCGCAGATCCGCCAGCTGCTGAACGCCGCCGCTTATCAGTATCCTCTTCTTAAAAGCAATGAAGTATATTTAAACTTAATGAATGAGCTGAGCATGACGGAAAACCTTATTGCCCGGTACCGTGAAAATTATAACGGAACGGTGAACGCATATGAACGTTATATCCGGCAATTCCCCGCTGCCCTTTTTCTTCCGCTGACGGGATACCAGGATCAGGTATTTAAACGGATTGATTTCGAAGTATCTCCGGACGCACCGCAGGATCTTTTCGGCAGAAGGAGGAACACACAATAATA
>PPYE01432775.1_pt1 | contig 42253 bp, 38 predicted proteins | sample 1559881 | NCBI WGS metagenome assembly PPYE01 (sample SAMN08240022, study PRJNA423297) | Human gut metagenome, whole genome shotgun sequencing project. | reverse complement strand
TTTAGCAGGGAACTCCTTCTGAGTCACTCTTTTTATTTTTTCTGTTGCACTTGTATTGTAAAGCGGCCCACAAGAAAGTCACCCGGGGTTTGGGGCGGAGCGCCCAAAAGGTGGGTGCAGGGACTACCGTCCCGCAAAATTCCCCGGGGTATGGGGCACAGCACCCAAAAGCAGGACTGCTTCCGCCAGAGAAAGAAAAAAGGAGTTTTCCTCATGTTAACCTTCATCCTCTCCAGAGGAGTTCCGACACCAAAATATTCGACCAACGGCATCTTCGAATTCGACCAGGCCCGCGCCTTAAAGCAGGCGGGCTGCAACGTCGTCTTTCTGGCGCTGGACCTGCGCTCGGTGCGCAGGACAAGGCCCTGGGGCTTTCAGTCCTTCGAGAAGGACGGCGTGCCGGTGAGGGTGCTGAGCGTCCCGCTGGGCAATATCCCAAAGCAGATCTTCTACCCGCTGGGCCAGTGGGCCTTCGGCCTGCTCTACCGCCGGGCGGTGCGGGAATTTGGCCGCCCGGACGTGCTGCACGCCCACTTCACCGACTACGGCTACCTGGCCTGTCCGCTGGCCCGCAGGGAGCAGCTCCCGCTGGTACTCACCGAGCACTCCTCCCTGGTCAATCAGGAGACGCTGCCCAAGGATATCGAGCAGGCAGCCAAAACCGCCTTCACCCAGGCCGACACCCTGATTGCGGTCAGCCCCGCGCTGGCGCACCACATGGAGCAGCACAGCGGGCGGCACGTCGAGTGGATTCCCGACATGGTGGACACCGAGCTGTTTGCCTACAGCGACCGCCACGAGCGCCAGAAGGCACTGGAGCAGGAGACCGACCTCAGCGAGGATAGCGGCGGATTCTCCATCCTCAGCTGCGGCAACCTGCGGCGCATCAAGCGGATGGACGTGCTGATCAAAGCCTTTGCCCAGGCCTTCCGCGAGTGCCCGCAGGTGACTTTGACCATCTGCGGACAGGGAGAGGAGGAAGGGATGCTGCGCAAGCTGATCTTTGACCTTGGCATGACCGGTCGCATCGAGCTGACCGGCCTGCGTCCCCGCCGGGAGATCGCCCAGCGGCTGCAGGAGGCGGATTGCTTCGCGCTGGCCTCGGTGTCCGAGACCTTCGGCGTCTCCTATCTGGAGGCGCTGTCCTGCGGGGTGCCGGTCATCGCCACCCGCTGCGGCGGGCCGGAGTGCTTTGTCAACGAGCACAACGGCATCATGGTCGAGCCGGACAATGTGGACGACCTTGCCAAGGCGATGCAGACGATGTATTACAACATCAGCTACTACAACCGCGCTGAGATTGCCCGCAAAATCCGCGAGGACTATTCGGCGCAGGCGGTCGCTTCCCGCCTGATGGAGCAGTATGAGCGGTTGGCACGCCGCGCCGGCTCCGAGCTGGTGGGCAGCTTCTCCCGATAAAATTTACATAATTTTGCTTTACACCCGGCCTTTGCCGGATTATCATAAAAGGAGGGAACAGGGAAAATGGAACAGTCGCAGTATATTCGCGCCAACAAGGGCTTTTCCTTTCTTTGTGTGCCCAGGGAATTCTGCGCGGCGGTGGTGCTGCTGTGGGGCATCAATCCCGCATCGTTTTTGTATAACTGGGCCATCTACGCCGGCGTGGTGCTGCTGTGGGCCTGCTTTGCCGCCGCCTCTGAGTGGAAGCGCTTCTGGAAAACGGTGTTCCACCCGGCGATGCTGTTGAGCTTTGTCTGGCCGGTGCTGCTCTTTGTCTACGCGCTGGCCGGGCATGTGGAATTTCCGTTCCACCACCTTCTGATGCCCATCTTCTACCTGATGTTCTGGTTTTATTTTTCGCTTCCCGACCGGTTTGCAATGAAGCTGCTCACCTTTGTGACCACAGCCTATTATCTGCTCATCAACGCCGGCACCGTGCTGGCGCTGCGGCAGAACCCGGACGTCTCCCGCCTGCTGGCAAACGGCGACCCCACCGTCACCGGCCCCTTAGCCAGCCCCTTCACCGGCGGCTTCCAGCACATCTATTCGCTGACCATGTTCACCGTGGCGGTGGTGGGCATTCTCTGGTACTACCGTCCGCGCATCTTTGAGACGGTGGGCTGGGGAATCGCGGTGCTGCTGGGGCTGCTGACCATCGTGATGTCCAACTACTCCTTTGCCATCCTCTTTGTCTTTGCCTTTTCGCTGCTGGTGCTCTGCCGCCTGCCAAAGCGGGGCGGCCCGACCACCGCAATCCTGCTGCTGTGCGCGCTGGCGGCGATTGTGGTGGTGCCAAACCTCTACCGCATCTTCTACTTCATCGCCGAAAACACCGACAGCCTCAAGATGCAGCTGCGCTTTATCGAGGTGGGCAACCTCCTGAGCGGTACCGGCATCACCGAGGGCAGCGACGCGGGCACCCGCATCGAGCTCTACACCGCCTCGCTCAAAACCTTCTTGAGCGCCCCGCTGTTCGGCGTCGGGGATTTGATTCTCAAGACCGCCGAGGACCCGCGCTCGATTGTCGGCGGGCACTCGATTGTCTGCGACTACCTGGCCTACTATGGGCTTGTGGGCAGCATTTTGTTCCACAGCATCCTGATTACCAACTTTTACCGCATCGAAAAACTGCTGGACCGCCGGGGAAGATTTTTGTACCTGGTCGTCTTTGTGTTATACTATGTGCAGATCACCGTCAACGCCGGCTACAACGAGCCGCTCATTGAGGTGCTCTACCTGCTGGTGCCGAATCTGCTGATCCTCACCGGCGAGCGCACCGCGCGCCAGCGGGAACAGGCGGCGCCGGCACAGCCATCCCGCTACATTCGCCAGCGTCCGGCACAGTGGTAACGCGCACGGAAAGGAGAACCGATGGATAAACAAAAGCTGCTGTCCTACTGGGACAGGCTGTGGGAAGGGATCGGCACGCTGCGGCGGCGCGGCTTTTTCCACATCATCGCGGGCTCGACGCTCGCCAAGATCGCGGGATTTGTCTCGGTGTTTTTTCTGCCGCGCTTTCTGTCCAAGGCCGACTACGGGCTGCTGACCTATGTGGATAACATCCGCAACTACGTCATGCTCTTTAACGGCCTGGGCATCACACAGGCCACCCTGCGCTACTGCGCGCAGGAGGGCAGCGACGAGGAGAAGAAGGGCTACTTTATCACCACCCTCAAGGTCGGCATCGCAGCCGACGTGGCGCTGATTGTTCTGACCACGGCGGCCTACCTGGTCGTCCCGTTCCCCTTTGAGGGGGCGCGCTTTCAGCTGGTGCTCTCCTCCTGCCTGCCGGTGCTCTACTTTCTGTTCACCGACATCCAGCTCCTGCTGCGGGCCACCTTCCAGAACCAGCGCTATTCGGTCTACAACTTCACCTATTCGTTTTTGCTGATGATCTTCCAGATCGTCTTTGCGGTGCTCTGGGGCGTCACCGGCGTCATGGTCAGCCGCTATATCTCGATGGCGCTGTGCGCGGCGATGGGCTTTTTGCTCATCCGCGACCTGCCTCTGATGAAGGTCAAGGCCCTGATGCCCGACCGGGCGCAGGTCAAGCAGATGATCCGCTTTGGCATCGTGATGCTCACCGCCTCGGCCACCTCCCAGGTGATGAGCTACAACGAGACCTTCATCGTCGGCCAGCTCTTAAAGGACGAGGAGCTGCTGGCCGAATACCGGGTGGCGGCCAACATCCTTTCGATCTCATTGTTTTTGCTCGAGGCGCTGCTGGTCTTTATCCTGCCATACTTTATCCAGCACATCAGGGATAAAAAATGGATCTGGGAAAACTACAAAAAGCTCTTTGCCATCAACGGCGTGGTGATGACCGTCTTTCATCTGGGACTGTTCATCTTCGCAAAGCTGTATCTATATATCTTCGCAGGCCCCGAGTATATGGGCGCGGCGCCGCTGGTGCGGATGTTCCTCATCGCCTCCTGGATTCAGGCGGTGTTCCGCGGAATCTCCGGCAACATCCTGGCGGTGACCGGCGAGGAGAAGTTTAACCTCAAAATCAACATCGTCTTTGTTGTCGTTCACGCGGTCATCGATGTGGCGGCGGTGAAGATGCTGGGCATCTACGGCGCAGCCATCGCGCTGATTGTTGTTTACTTGTTGTCAGGGCTCATCATGAACCTTCATTTAAGAAATAGTTGCAAATCACAGATAGGAGAGATCACAAATGATGAAAAATGAAATGCTCCGCAAGATTGAAAACAGAGAGATCGTTGTCGGAGTAGTGGGTCTGGGCTATGTCGGCCTGCCGCTGGCGGTCGAGAAGGCCAAAGCGGGCTTTAAGACCATCGGCTTCGACGTCCAGGCGCAGAAGGCGGAGATGGTCAACGCCGGCCACAACTACATCGGCGACGTGGTGGACAGCGACCTTGCCGGCATTGTCAAGAGCGGCATGCTTTCCGCCACCACCGACTTCAGCTTTGTCAAGGATGTCGACTTTGTCGCCATCTGCGTGCCCACCCCGCTGGACGCGCATCAGCAGCCGGACATCAGCTATGTCCGCGATTCCGCAACCTCGGTTTCCAAATACTTAAAGAAGGGCACCATGGTTGTCCTGGAATCCACCACCTACCCGGGCACCACCGAGGAGCTGATTAAGCCGATCCTCGAGCAGGGTTCCGGCTTAAAGTGCGGCGAGGACTTCTACCTCGGCTTCTCGCCGGAGCGCGTCGATCCAGGCAACCTGATCTATAAGACCAAGAACACCCCGAAGGTTGTCGGCGCCATCGGCAAGGACGCCACCGAGGTCATCGCCGCCATGTACCGTGCGGTGCTGGACGGCGAGGTCTATGAGGTATCCAGCCCGGCGGTCGCCGAGATGGAGAAGATTCTCGAAAACACTTACCGCAACATCAACATCGGTCTGGTCAACGAGCTGGCCATGCTCTGCAACGAAATGGGCATCAGCATGTGGGAGGTTGTGGACGCGGCTAAGACCAAGCCTTACGGCTTCCAGGCGTTCTATCCGGGACCGGGTCTGGGCGGACACTGCATCCCGCTGGACCCGTACTACCTCTCCTGGAAAGCCAGAGAGTACGGCTTCCACACATCGATGATCGAAAGCTCGATGATGATTAACGACAAGATGCCGGAATACTGCGTCGACCGCGCCGCAAAGCTCCTGAACCGCCGCGCCAAAAAGGCGATGAACGGCTCGAAGGTGCTGGTGCTGGGCGTGGCCTACAAACAGGACATCGACGACTACCGCGAGAGCCCGGCGCTGCGCGTCATCGAGGAGCTGGAGAAGGAAGGCGCGGTCGTCACCTACTTCGATCCATGGGTTAAGGAGTATAAATATAAGGGTCAGGTCCGCCAGAGCATCCCGGCGCTCACCGAGCAGGTGCTCAAGGACGCAGACCTTGTCATGGTCACCACCGCCCACACCAACGTCGACTACGACATGGTGCAGAAGAACGCGGCGCTGATCTTCGACAGCAAAAACGCGATGAAGAATATCCAGAACCGCGACAACATCGAGGTTCTGTAAGACGGCGCTTCAGGCTCATGCCCGGCCCCTCGGGCTGGCATGGGCCTTTGGCCGGTTAAAACTCAGTAAGGGAGAAGGTCAACAAGATGAAATATGCGTTAATCGGCTGCGGCAGAATCGCAACCAACCACGTCAAGGCGGTGCTCAACAACCATCTGGAGTTCGCGGCCGTCTGCGATGTCGTCCCCGAGCAGATGGAAAACCTGCTTGCCAAGCATGAGCTGCAGAACGACAGCTCGATCCACCGCTACACCGACTATAAGGAAATGATCGAACAGGAGCAGCCGCAGCTGGTCGGCATCGCCACCGAGAGCGGTGTCCACGCCGAGATTGCTCTGTACTGCATCGACCACGGCGTCAATGTCATCATCGAAAAGCCGATGGCGATGAGCATCGCCGACGCCAACGAGATCATCCGCCGCAGCGAGGAGAAGGGCGTCAAGGTCTCTGCCTGCCACCAGAACCGCTTTAACGTAGCGGTGCAGCAGATGCGCAAGGCGCTGGAGGCGGGCCGCTTCGGCAAGCTCTCCCACGGCTCGATCCACGTCCGCTGGAACCGCAACCGCGACTATTACGACCAGGCCAAATGGAGAGGTACCTGGGCGCAGGACGGCGGCGCGCTGATGAACCAGTGCATCCACGGCATCGACCTGCTGCGCTGGATGATGGGCGAGGAGATCGACGAGGTCTACGGCGTCACCCGCCAGCAGTTCCACCACTACCTCGAGGCCGAGGATATCGGCATGGCGGTCGTCAAGTTTCAAAACGGCGCGGTAGCCACCATCGAGGGCACCACCAACGTCTACCCGAAGAATCTGGAGGAGACCCTCTACCTGTTTGGCGAGAACGGCACCGTCAAGCTCGGCGGCAAATCCACCAACAACATCGATGTCTGGGACTTCGCCGACGAGGGCGAGGAGGACCAGAAGAACAAGGGCCTGCAGGAAGCGACCAGCAACGTCTACGGCAACGGTCACACCAGCCTCTATGCCGATATGATCGACGCCATCGAGCACGACAGAAAACCGTACGTTGACGCCCACGCCGGAAAGAACGCGCTGGAGCTGGTGCTGGCCATCTATAAGAGCCAGAAGGAAGGCCGCCCGGTCAAGCTGCCGCTGGAGGACTTCGCGAGCATCGATATGAAGGGCGAATTTTAGCGGCGGCACCCAGCTTCTGAAAAATAAAGTTTTCGCCCGCCTTTTTCAAAAGGCGGTGGTTTCCAAAGGCAAAGCCTTTGGGCGCACGCCGCAGCGGGCGAAACCCCCATATCATCATTTTTCATAAAATCGTTCCCGCACAATCGCCCCGTCCAAGACGGCAAGAACTCAGGTGGCGTCAGCGATGTCTGCCAGAAAAATGGCGCGCGATGAGAGCGCCATTCGGTTGAGAGGCACAGGCTTGCACTGGGCAGAAGCTCCCCGCAGGAGAATGAAGTCCAGCGCAGAAACCCTCTCCTATTCATACCCCGTTTGGCCCCAAAAGTTGTACGCAAACGTGCAACTTTGGCAGTCAAAATTTTGCGTTCAGCGGGTAGACGAGAGGGAGAGGCGCTTCGCTGTCTCCTCCGGTTGTTGTGAGCAGAGCAGAGAGCGGACCGGGAGAGGCGCTTCGCTGTCTCCCTCACGGAGATTGAGCCTCTACAGCCGAAAAATCTTCCGCCGGAAGGTTTTTCGGGGCTGCGGCGAGACGGGAGTTTCTTGGAAACCTTTTCTCTTACAAAAGGTTTCCCGAAGCTAATTTGCGCAGCAAATTAGCTCCTCCTTTCCCAAGGCGCTTGAACGATACTGGTTTTTCGCTCGCTGCGGCGAGCGACCAGGGTTTCACCCTGGACCTGACCGCCTTTTGAAAAGGCGGGGAAACTATTTTTGCTTTTGATTTGGAAGGAGCGTTTTCCATGCCGGATTATTTCGTACACCCAAGCAGCTACATCGACCCCAACGTCTCGATCGGCAGCGGCACCAAAATCTGGTTCTTCTGCCACATCCAAAGCGGCGCGGTCATCGGGGAAAACTGCTCCTTCGGGCAGAATGTCAACGTCGCCGCCAACGTCAAAATCGGCAACGGCGTCAAGGTGCAGAACAATGTCTCGATCTACGAAGGGGTGGAGCTGCAGGACTATGTTTTCTGCGGGCCGTCGATGGTCTTTACCAACGACCTGACCCCCCGTGCAAAATACCCCAAAGGCTCCGCGGGCTACAAAAAGACGCTGGTCAAGGAGGGGGCCTCGATCGGGGCCAACGCCACCGTCGTCTGCGGACACACCATCGGCCGCTGGGCGCTGATCGGCTCGGGCGCGGTGGTGACCCACGACGTCCCCGACCACGCGCTGATGCTCGGCGTGCCCGCCCGTCAGGCCGGCTGGGCCTGCGAGTGCGGCCGGATTCTGGACAGGACCCTCCGCTGCCCCGCCTGCGGCCGCAGCTACCGCGAGGAGGATACGGGGCTTGTGGAGAAACGATAAAAGCAAAAGGAATCTTTGCGGGAGGGTAAAATGGTGGAACAAACAAAGGTTCAATCGGACAATTTTAGTTTAGCGGAAGTTATAACGACAGCGATAAAAATTCCTGGAGTAAAGGTTGTCAGAGAGGCCTTTTTGCTGGAGCAGTTTAAGGATCTTCCAGAAGAACAAAGAAATTTGATTTTGGAAGTGGGACCGGTTACCGCAAATGTTTCTCAGGCAGAGCTGAAAAAGAAAGCTGTTAAAATTGTCAATGCGAGAACGCTATTTTCTAGTAGTGCTTCTTTTGCGGCAGGATTACCTGGAGGCCTGACGATGGCAGCGGCAATACCAGCTGATATTTTACAGTTTTATGCGGTTGCCCTGCGGATGGCGCAGGAAATTGCCTACCTGTATGGCGAGGCTGATTTGTGGTGCGATGGCACGCCGGATTTCGAAAAGATTATGAACCAGCTTGTTTTGTATTGTGGAGTCATGCTGGGGGCTTCTGGGGCAGCGCAGACGGTACGTGTTGTGTCTTCCGCTTTAGCACAAAAGGCGCTGAAAACACTTCCGCAGAAAGCGTTGATGAAAAATTTCTTTTATCGTATGGTAAAATCAATCGCAAAAGCGCTTGGTGTGAGGATGACAAAGGGAATCTTTGCCAAAGGAGTTTCGAAGGTAGTCCCGGTGGTAGGGGGTGTGGTTTCAGGCGGAATCACTTTAGCCACGATGAAGCCAATGGGAATGCGATTGGTAAATACTTTGGATAAGGCGCATTTCTCTTATGAGCAAAGTGATTTTGAAGCGGATTGGCAGGAAATTGTGGAAGAATGTAACAGAGATGAAAAGGATGATTCTCTTAGCACTGTACCGTTAAAAAAACGCAAGGGAAAGAAGGAAAAAACAAATCTTTCATTTTCCGAGGAAATTCAGAAGGCAAAACAATTGCTGGATGAAGGGGTAATATCCGAAGAAGAATTTGCGAAAATAAAGGCAAAAATTATCGAAAAAATATAGAGAGGAGAAAGCCTCATGGAATTTCGTGATTTGAAAAAGCAGTACCAGGTGCTCAAGCCGCAGATGGATGCGGCCATCGGGAAGGTGCTGCAGGACTGCAACTTCATCAGCGGCAAACAGGTGGCCGAGCTGGAGGAAAAGCTGGCGCAGTATGTGGGCGTTAAGCACTGCGTCACCTGCGGCAACGGCACCGATGCGCTGAGCCTGGTGATGATGGCCTGGGAAATAAAGGAAGGGGACGCGGTGTTTGTGCCGGACTTCACCTTCTTTGCCAGCGCGGAGGTGGTCGCATTTGAGGGAGCGACCCCGATTTTTGTCGATGTGGACGAGCGTTCCTTCAACATCGACCCGGACGAGCTGGAACAGGCCATCTGCGCGGTCGAGCAGGAGGGCAAGCTGCGCCCGCGCGCGGTGGTGGCGGTCGACCTGTTTGGCCAGCCTGCCGACTACCGCCGGATTGAGGAAATTTGCCGCAGGCACAACCTCCTGCTTTTGGAGGACGGCGCGCAGGGCTTTGGCGGCATGCTGGACGGCAGGCGCGCCTGCAGCTTTGGCGACGCGGCTGCGACCTCCTTCTTCCCGGCAAAGCCGCTGGGCTGCTACGGCGACGGCGGCGCGGTGTTCACAAACGACGACAATTTAGCCGAGCTGCTGCGCTCGCTGCGCATCCACGGCAAGAGCCCGGTCAGTAAGTACGACAACATCCGTATCGGCATCAACTCCCGTCTGGATACCGTTCAGGCGGCGGTGCTGCAGGTCAAATTCGAGGCCTTCCAGCAGAACGAGCTGGATGCGGTCAACCGCGCGGCCGAGCTGTACACCCAGTACCTGGGCGACATCGTCAAGACCCCGGTGATCCCGGAGGGCTTTTATTCCAGCTGGGCGCAGTACACCATCATTCTGGAAAGCCGCGAGCAGCGCGACAGGGTGCAGCACGCGCTCAAGGAGCAGGGCATCCCGACCATGATCTACTACCCCAAGCCGATGCACCTGCAGGGCGCCTTTGAGCAGCTGGGCGGCAGGGAAGGGGATTTCCCGGTTTCGGAGCGGCTGTGCGGACAGGTGCTCTCGCTGCCGCTGCACCCCTATCTGGCCGAGGAGGACATCAAGTTTGTCTCCAACGCCATCCGCTCTGCGCTGGAGCGGTAAGAAACCTTCGACAAGCAGATAACGGACCAACTGGAGGAAATTTGCGATGAAGATCAAAAAAGCAGTGATCCCGGCGGCGGGGCTGGGAACCAGAGTGCTGCCCGCATCCAAATCGATGCCCAAAGAGATGCTGCCGATTGTGGACAAGCCCGCCATCCAGTACATTGTGGAGGAAGCGGTCAAGAGCGGCATCGAGGACATCCTGATCATCACCAGCCGCGGCAAGACGACGGTGGAGGACCACTTCGACCGCAACCCCGAGCTGGAAGCAAGGCTGCTGGCCAGCAAAAAGCAGGAGGTCTATGACCAGATGGTGGCCATCTCCCACATGGCGAACATCCAGTATGTGCGCCAGAAGGAGACCAAGGGCCTGGGTCACGCGGTGCTGTGCGCCAAGGCCTTTGTGGGCAACGAGCCGTTCGCGGTGCTGTACGGCGACGACGTCATCATCGGCGGCGAGCGCCCGGCCTGCCGGGAGCTGTGCGAGGTCTATGAGGAGTACGGCCTGGGCGTGGCCGGCATCAAGCCGGTGCCGATGGCGGACATCAGCAAGTACTGCTCGCTGGCGGTGGAGCCGGTGGAGGGGAAGGAGCGGGTGTTCCACCTGACCGACATGGTGGAAAAGCCCTCGCTGACCGAGATCCTCTCCAACTATTCGATTCTGGGCAGGGTGGTGCTGCCGCCGGAAATCTTCCCGATTCTGGAAAAGACCCGTCCCGGTGCGGGCGGCGAGATTCAGCTGACCGACGCCATGAAGGTGCTGGCCAAGACCAGGGGCATGATGGGAGTCGAGTACACTGGAACCCGCTACGATATGGGCAACAAGTTCGGCATCCTGCAGGCCATCGTCGAGGTGGCGCTGCAGCACCCGGAGGTGCAGGACCAGTTCCGAGACTATCTCCGGGGCATCGCCTCCAGATTATAGAAAAAGCCAAAACACTGGCAGAACGGTATAGTTCTGCCGGTGTTTTTTTGTACGAAGCGGATATTGCAACAGGAAAGGAAAAGGTCTATAATGAAGTTAAACAAATAGATTGTAATTTTTGGAGGGGAAATTATGAAGCGTGAACAAAAAGCCTTTGTGATGTTGATGGCAGCCTGTATGGCCTTTACCGGAATCTCCAGCCTGATGTCGGCCTCCGCCGCGCCGGTCTCGTTGAAGCAGGCGCAGATCGGCAACTATCTGGACGATGGCGCCCGGAATGAAACTTCCCCTGCCGAGATTGTCCTGCCCTCCGGCCGCAAGGTCATCAAAAAGACAGATGCCTCCGCCCCGAAAACCACCAGCAAGGTGGTCAGCCTGGAGCAGCAGGAGCAGCAGCAGGTCACCGCCACCAAGGATGGCCGCCGGGTCATCAAGGCCAAAAAGGCAGCGGCCCAGACCGAAGAGGAACAGCCGCGCGCCAGCCTGTCGATGGCGGCAAGAGGATAACGGATGAAGCGGATTGTCCTGAGCGCGGACGGCGACCGGATGGTGTATCTGGTGCCGGATGAGGTGGCGGAGCAGCTGGAACGGTACTGCGACCGTTTCTGGACCTGGATGCAGCAGAGCCCGCACGCGGCAAAATACCGGGTGGGCGGCTGCTGCTGTTACAACGAGGCGGATTTCATCGACTACCTGAACCGCTGGGTCTTTCCACAGCAGCCGTCTGAGCTGGTGGAGAATCTGGGGTGGATTGACTTTGACAGCCCGCTCCCTGAGCCGTACCGCGATTGCCCGCAGTTTAACTTTTAAGCTCACAGCAAAAAATAACAAAAACAGACCGATTTCCCACCGTAAGACAGGTGGCCAATCGGTCTTTTTGTTTTGCCAAGCAACGCAAAAAATTGATAAAACCACAGCAAAGGTTGCACATCTGCGTGCAACTTTTGGGGCGTTTCGGGGTATAGGTGAAGGGGAAATATCTGGATGCGAAGCGCGTCTTATGACAACCAACTCACAGCAGGCAGGCCGGTGGTTGTCATAGAAGGGCAGATTTGGTTCATATTTTGTTCATATTCTGCGTCCGATTCTGACAACAAGCTCCCTCGGTTGTCGGCTCGGTTGTCAGGCTGGTTGTCGCAATAAATGGCTTATTTAAGCCACAAAATAGCTATTTGACAACAAAGACAACCAACTATATATAAAAAAGAAATATAGATAATAGGGGATATATAGGAGAGAAAAAGTCTTGACCCCCTTGGTTGTCATTGTTGGTTGTCAGCACCCTGTCGGCTGTGTCCTGCCTCCTGATCAGCCCCTTTCTGCTATGTACGGCCCGCACTCCCTACCGGGTATCCAGCAGTTTTTCCCTGGATAAGGGAAAGGAAAATCGGCAGCCCCTGCCCCCTATCCAGCGCAGAAGCAACACGAACCCTTAGTTCGCCCACCTGCCGCGCCACGGCCTGAAACCAGAAGGGGCACGCCTTTGGTTCCTTTCGTCGTGAAACGAAAGGAACCCCGGGTGTGGGCCGGGTAGGCCCACCCATGGGGAGGAGCGAAGAGCCAAGTCTAACGACTTGCTCCTGGAGGGGCGCAGCCCCTCCTCGCATCGGTGGGCGCAGGGGCTCCCAGCCCCGCACAACTTCCCGGGGCGCGGGGCGGAGCGCCTGCATTGGTGGGTGCAGGGACTATGTCCTTGCATAAATCCAGGGGGGCGTAACCCCCGAAGAAAGAATCGTGTCCCCGCCCACGAAGGCGGGTACCTACCGCGAGGACCACCTCCGGTTGAGCACCACCGACGAGAGAATCGAAATCCCAATCAAAATAACCACCAGCCCAACACTCTGCGGCGTCAGCACCTCCCATAAGCTGCCGGTGAGGCTCTGCGCCACCATGTCCGCCAGCAGCACGTGCACAATCATCAGCGGCGAAAGCCCCAGCATCGAGCCCAGCAGGTAGCGGGGATAGCTCACCGAGCAGGCCCCTAAAAATAAGCTGCAGAAGTCCCCCGGCAACACCGTGACAATCCGCAGCAGGTAGGACAGCATCACCTGGTTGGAGTTGCCGGCCTGATAGAGCTTGTCCAGCCGGGGATATTTCCGGATGAGATGCTCCACCACCCCGGCGCCGAACCTCCGCCCAATCAGATACGGCAGGGTGCAGCTGACCGTCAGGCCAAGGTAGCACATCATCAGCCCACCCCAGCGCCCAAACCAGAGCGCGCAGGCGATGTACAGCACCGACAGCGGAAAGACCACCGACAGCGATTTCACCGCGTACAGCGCCAGAATCCCCACCGCGGCCAGCAGCAGATTCGGGGGCGTGTAGGTCAGCAGGTTGGACCAGGAGATCCGGCTGCCCACCACAAGACAGACCACCACCAGCAAAACGGTGAGGACCGGCGGCAGGACGCGCAGCAGCCGTTCAAAGGAAAGGGTCGTTTTCAAAAAATCAGAGCTCCTTTGTCAAAAAGGGAATGGGTACTGCATTTCATTGTAACCGCAGCAGACAAAAAGTCAAGAAAAATTTTTGTTAACCGCTTGGGGAAAATCCCTTTTCAAGCGTCAAACAATGTGCTAAAATGGAGAAAAACACCGGGAGTCCGGCAGTTTTTTTGTAAATGATGTGAAGGAGCGTAGATTGTTATGGAACGAATCAAACTGGACGAATTTTTGCAGTATCATTTTTTGTCCAATGTAAGGCTCAGTCCCAATGCCAAAAAGGCAGCCTTTGTTGTCAGCAGGGCAAACGAGGCCAAAGACGGGTACGACGCGGGCATCTGGACGGTGGATCTGGAAACCCGTCAGTGCCATCAGCTGACAGCGGGCAAGGATGAGCGTTCCTTTGTATGGCTGGACGATCAGACCATCCTGTTCACCTCCAAGCGCGACAGCAAAAAGGAGGATGTGGACAGTTTCTATACCGATTGCTTCCAGATTTCCCTCACCGGCGGCGAGGCCAGAAAGGTGATGACCCTTCCCGCACCGGTGGAGGCACTGGAAAAGCTGGACGACGATACCTGGCTGCTCTGTGTCGACTACGACGGCAGCCTGCCGGAGGACTTTTTCCTGATGAGCCGGGAGAGCCGCAAAAAGCTGCTGGCTGACCGCAAGAAGGAGAAGGACTATTCGGTCTTTACCGAGCTGCCCTTCTGGAGAAACGGCGGCGGCGTCACCGACAAAAAGCGCGACCGCCTCTATCTCTACCACGTCAAGGCGCAGGAACTGGAGCCAATTACCGGCCCGCTCTACCTGATGCTGGATTATTCCGTTTCCGCGGACAAAAAGCATCTGCTCTATGTCGGCAGCGAGTTTAAGGGCCTCCAGAGCTTAAAGCAGGAGCTGGTCGAGGTTGACCTTGCCACCGGAGAGGCGGATGTGCTGATTCCGGTTTCCAGCTGGGACATCCACCACGCCGAGTATGCCGGGGACAAGATTCTGGTCACCGCCACCGAGAACAGGGAGTACGGTATCAACGAGAACGCCGACCTCTACTGCTACGACCGCGAGCAGCGCGCGCTGGAGCTGATTCTCTCCCCGGACCGCTCCTGGTACAGCAGCGTCGGTTCGGACTGCCGTCTGGGCGGCGGAAAGAGCATGGTGGCCGAGGAGGACGGCGTCACCTACATCACCACCGAGCGCAACTGGTCCAAGATCAACCACACCGACTACAACGGCCACGTCACCTCGCTGACCGCCGATGAGGGCTCGGTCGACTGCATGGACAAAAAGGGCGAGGCGCTGGTCTACGTCGCCATGCGCAGGGATCAGCTGCAGGAGCTGTACTGCCTGACCGAGCAGGGAGAGGTGCAGCTGACCCACTTTAACGAGCGGGTGCTGGCGGAGAAATCGGTCGTCACCCCCAAGCTGCTGCGCATCACCAACGACGATGGCGTCGAGATCGACGGCTGGGTGCTGGAGCCGGTGGGCTACGACGAAAGCAAGAGTTACCCCGCCATCCTGGACATCCACGGCGGGCCAAAGACGGTCTACGGCACCTGCTTCATGCACGAGATGCAGTACTGGGCCAACGAGGGCTACTTTGTCTTTTTCTGTAACCCGCGCGGCGGCGACGGCAGAGGAAACGAGTTTGCCGACATCCGCGGACGGTACGGCCAGGAGGACTATGAGGACATCATGGCCTTCACCGACTATGTACTGTGGAGCTACCCGCAGATCGACAAGAGCCGCATCGGCGTCACCGGCGGCAGCTACGGCGGCTTTATGACCAACTGGATCATCGGCCACACCCACCGCTTTGCGGCGGCGGCCTCGCAGCGGTCGATTTCCAACTGGATCTCGATGGAGGGCACCTCGGACATCGGCCCGTACTTCGGGCTCGACCAGGCCGGCGGCAACGCCTGGGAGCGCCAGGACCAGGCGTGGTGGCATTCGCCGCTCAAATACGCCGACAAGTGCACCACCCCGACGCTGTTCATCCACTCGGACGAGGACTACCGCTGCTGGATGGTGGAGGCGCTGCAGATGTTCTCGGCGCTCAAAGTCCACGGCGTCGAGTCGCGCGTTTGCCTGTTCCACGGTGAGAACCACGAGCTCTCCCGCTCCGGCAAGCCCGAGCACCGCATCCGCCGCCTCAAGGAGATCACCGACTGGTTTAACCACTACCTCAAAAAGTAAATTTCCCCAAAAGAAAGTCCCTGTGTACCGTCGGTACACAGGGATTGTTTTATCGCTTGGCCAGCCGGAACACCGCTGCCGCCAGCGCCGCAACGATCAGCAGAACCACCGCGGCGATCAGCAAGGGAGAACTGTCCGCCTTGGCGGGGATTTCCTCCGGGATTTGCTCCGGCTCGGGTTCAGGCTCGGGTTCAGGCTCGGGTTCAGGTTCAGGCTCGGGTTCGGGTTCGGGTTCAGGCTCGGGAGCAGGTTCGGGTTGCGGTTCGGGTTGTGGGGCAAGCTCCTGCGGCGTCACCTGAGCAGGAGTTTCTGCGGAAGCAGAATCGGGTGCGTCAGATTCGGTGTCGGCAGGCTCCGCTTGCGTTTCGGTGGAAGCAGTGCCCGAAGCGGTCTCCTTTTCCCCCTGCTCCGGCTCGGTCTGCACCGGGGCGGAAGGAGCGGCGCCGACCTCCGGCTCACTGTTTTTCTGCACACCGTCCGCCGGTGCATCCGAGAGGTTCAGTTCCAACGGAGCCGCCTGACAAAGCGCAAAATTTTCCCGCCCCGCCGGGTCTGCCTCGTCGAAGGTGCGCAGTGCGAAGATTTCTTCTCCCTGCTTCCAGCAGTAGGTGGTGCTGCCGTCGTAAAAGCTGTACACCGTGTTGCCGTTGACCTCCTGCGTGGCAGGGTAATAACTCTCATACTCCTGCCATTCTACTGCGGATTGATAGGTATCGTCGTCACCATAGCGCAGCTCCAACAGTTGTCCGTTCCAGTTGAAATAGACACTGATATAGCGGGGAACAGCAAGAATGTTCGAGATCGCATCGGTCTGCCCCTCCAGCACGGCCGGGAGATAGAGCACCTTCATGGTGGAGAGGTAGGGCTGGTCGGGATGCTTCACCGCGCTGTGGCTGCGGATGCAGTTTTCCAGATCAGCGACCGAATCATATTCGTAACCGTTGAGCTCATAGTTGGGCTTTTCTGCAAAGGCGGGGAGGAAAAGGGTGCAGCAGAGTAAAATTGATGCGAGCAGTTTGGTCAGTACATGTTTCATGGAGACAGTTACACTTCTTTCTCGTTTTGCTGCGGAACGTCCAGCACCAGCTTGCGCGCATCGCACAGCTGCAAATGTTTCTCCAGCATCTTGTCGTCCCGGTTGTCGGGCACGACGTGCAGGGCGCGCAGCTCGAAGCACTCTCCATCCTGCAACCAGCAGTAGTCACATTCCTCACCGGTGTGACTTGCTGCGTAGATGGTCTTGCCGCTGACCTCCAAAAGGGCGGTGCCGTCCTTTTGGAGATCGTAGAGATATTGGAAGTACTCATACTCGGAGTGGTCGGGATAGTGGTGCTCGAACAGATATTCCTTCCCGCCTTCCTCGAAGGTCACCTGCACCCAGATCGGGGTGACGAGGATGCTGGTGATCCGCTCGGGATGTTCCACGCACACCGGCGGGACATACAGGTTTTCCATCTCGGATAGGTGCTCCGCTATCTCTTCATGGGAGATTTCCCCCAGATGCTTCCCGATGCAGATTTCCAGTGCCTCCACCGAATTGTACTCAGTACCGGCAAACTCAGGCCTGCTCTGTTCGGCGGGGGGCTGCTGCCTTAACTGCGGCAGTCCGAACAAGAGCAGAACGGCGGCGACAAGAATGCAAAGGGAAATGAGGGCTTTTTTCATGGAATTTACCTCCTGCGGATGGAAAAAATGTCTGGACGAACAGCTTATAAAGCCATCATATCAAACTACAAACATCATGTCAACATAATGAGATAAAATTCGTCAGAATCGATAAAAATAAGAGAATACTTTAGGCAAACAGCGGCCCTACCAGATTGAACAAAAATCCAATCCCCATAATCCCCACCGTCACGATGCCGGTGAACACCGCCAGCAGCTTTGGCTTGACCGCCTTGCGCAGCATCACCAGCGAGGGCAGCGACAGCGCCGTCACCGCCATCATGAAGGCCAGCACCGTCCCCAGCCCCGCACCCTTGGCGTACAGGCTTTCCGCAATCGGGATGGTGCCGAATATGTCGGCGTACATCGGCACGCCCACCAGCGTCGCCAGCGGCACCGAATACCACTGCCCGCTGCCAAGCACCCGCTCCACAAACGCCTGCGGGATAAAGTTGTGGATGGCCGCCCCGATGCCGACCCCCACCAGCACATAGGGCGCCACCTTGCGCACGGTGGAGAGCACCTGATTCTTGGCGTAGTCCAGCCGCTCGGCGGTGGAGAGGGTGGGGGACTGCAGGTCGACGCTGCCGATCTGCCGCGCCGCCTCCCGGATGAAGTCCTCAATCTGCTCCTCCATCCCCAGCCGCTCGATGATGCTGCCGCCGATGACCGCCAGCACCAGCCCCACCGCCACATAGGCCACCGCGATGCCGCCGCCAAAGACGCTGGTCAGCAGCACCAGCGACCCCAGATCGACCAGCGGCGAGGAGATGAGGAACGAAAAGCTCACCCCCAGCGGGATGCCCGCGCTGGTGAATCCCATAAACAGCGGGATGGACGAGCAGGAGCAGAACGGCGTCACTGTCCCCAGCAGAGCAGCCAGCGTGTTTGCCCCGAGGCCGTGGAACCGTCCGAGAATCTTTTTGGTGCGCTCGGGCGGAAAGAAGCTCTGGATGTAGGAGATGCCGAAAATCAGCACCGAGAGCAGCACAAAAATCTTGATGGTGTCATAGATAAAAAACTGCAGTGCCCCGCCCCAGCGCCCGGTGATGTCCACCCCCAGCGCACAGAGCAGCCTGCCGATGAGGGCACTCAGCCACTTCATCCCCAGAATTTGATTTTGAAAAAAGTCCCATGCCAGCTGCATTGCTTCCATGGCAAATCCTCCTGTATCATATCGATTTTAATCGATGTATTCTTTTCAAAAAACCTCCCGGAGCGCCGTCCGTCCCGGGAGGCAGTGCGTTTATTGTTGCAGCAGCTTCACAATCTTGTCGACCGGGAGCACCTGCCCGCTGACAATCAGCTTGCCGTCCTTCATCAGCGAAGGGGCGGTCATCACGCCGAGCTTGACGATCTCGACTAAGTTTTCAATCTTCTCGACCTTGGCGTCCAGCTGCAGCTGCTCCACCGCTTCCAGTGTGTTGGTGTAGAGCTTGTCGCACTCCGGACAGCCCGCTCCGATAACCTTCAGATTCATTTTCCATGCCTCCCTGCTAGTTTTTCAGCGGCATCGGCTCACCGAAATGCTGCTGCCAGGCCACTGTCAATGGGCGGATGATGGCCGGACCGATTTTGGAGATAAAGACCATCTCCGCCTTTTCCTTTGGCTCGCAGGGCTTCAGGTCCACCCTCCGGCCGACCAGGTCCACCTGCTGCCAGCCCTTGCCCGCAATCTCAAAAAAGCCCTTGGCGCGCAGCAGACTGTCCGCGACGTCCAGCAAAAAGGCGCACAGCGTTTCCTCCTCTACCGGCTTGTCGTAGTTCATGAAGAGGGTCTTGGGCTTTGTTTCGACCGAGTTGCTACTCTCCTCGCTCTCGGCCCAGCGGTACTGGGTCAGATCCTTCTGCAAAAAGGAGAGGTCGAGGTTGGCGTTGGCGCTGACCTCGATGGGGCAGATGGGGTTGATCTCCCGAATCTTTGCCTCCACTGCCTCCAGCCGCTGCGGGTCGACCAGGTCCACCTTGGTGACCACCGCCAGATGGCAGTGCTTGACCTGCCGGTAGACCGTCTCCTCGTCGCTGGGCTGGCCGTCCGCCAGCTGGTCGAAGAAGTTGACCGCATCCACCAGGCAAATTGCGCCCTGAAAATCAAACACATCTCCGGCCAGCTCCTTTGCCGCCGCCAGAATCTCCTCGAGGTTGGAGGGGTCGCCCCATCCGGAGCTCTCGACAAACAGATATTCCAGATTCTGCTCGGCCATTTCGGCGAGGCCCTGCACAAACGAGAGCTTTAAGCAGGTGCAGAAGATCGAGCCGCGGTTGAGCTCGACCATCTTGATGTCGCCGTCCCGCAAAATCTCCCCGTCGATGCTCAGCTTGCCAAATTCGTTTTGGATGACGCCGACCCGATGCCCTTTAAGCTGTTCAAGCAGCTTGAGCAGGATGGTTGTCTTGCCCGACCCCAGAAAGCCGGTCAGCACATACAGTTTTGTTTTGCCCTCCACAATTGTCTCCTCCTTTTTGGTGCAGGCACACAGCGATGGGGCCTGCCGGGAAGCGGTGAGCAGGCTGTCCAGCAGCCCCTTTGCCGCCTGTATCCCCTCGGGCCGCAGCGAGTAATGGGTCCACTTGCCGTCCCGGCGGCTGGTGATCAGCCCCGCGTCGCACAGCACCTTCATGTGGTGGGAGAGGGTGGACTGACTGATCTGCATCCGGGTGAGCAGCACGCAGGCGCAGCGCTCCCCCTCCTTGAGCGTTTCCAGAATCCGCCAGCGGTTTTCGTCGCCCAAAGCTTTAAAGATGGACGCCGCAGTTGGATTGTTTTTTTCCACCTCATCATCTCCCATCGATATTGATCGATATAAAGATAGTATACAAATCGATGAATGTCAATATGTTGGCGCAAAAAAAGGAGCGGCAGATTTTTTCTGCCGCTCCACAGTGGGGTGGACTATTTTCCTTCGATCTCGTCGATGGCCCCGATGACCGCCCCGCGGAAGCCCGCCTTTTCCAGCGCGGAGACGCCGCGGATGGTGGTGCCGCCCGGCGAGCAGACGGCGTCCTTCATTGCCCCGGGATGGGTGCCGGTCTGCAGGTAGAGCTTGCCGGTGCCGCAGAGCATCTTGGCGGCGATGCGGTAGGAGGCGGCGCGGGTCAGGCCGTACTTGACGCCTGCGTCGCCCAGCGCCTCCAGGTACATGGCGGTGAAGGCCGGGGTGCAGCCGCTGAGCGTACCGGCGGCGGAGAGGTGGTTGGTGTCGATCATCTCGATGAGCGCGATGGGGCTGAAGAGCTGCTCAAACTGCGCAAATTCCTGCTCGCTCAGCGAGTGGCTCTGCTCGCAGACAAAGATGCCTTCGCCCACCGCGACCGGGGTGTTGGGAACGGTGCAGATGCAGTGGGTACCCTGCGGCAAAATCTGCTGGTAGCGTTCCAGCGCCCAGCCCGCCGCCACCGAGACGACCACCTTGCCTGCCAGCAGCTGCGCCACCGGCGCCACCACCTGCTCGATGAGGTAGGGTTTGACCGCCAGGATGACCCAGTCGCTGCGCTCGACTACCTCCTGGGCGGTTGCCACCGGGTGGACGCCCAGCTCCCCGGCGGTGCGCTGCAGTTTGTCGAAATGCGCCGCGCAGGCGTACATCTGGCTGCCCGGCAGTACACCGGCCCCGATCAGTCCCTTGGCGATGGCCTGCGCCATGTTGCCGAATCCGATGAATCCGAGTTTGATTTCCATACTGTCATTCCTCGCTTTCCTGATGGGCAGCCGCCGGATGGCGGCTGCCTTTTGCACCAGTATACCAGACAAATATGAAGAATTTGTGGATGAATCCGGGAACAGGCGGGATTTTTTCAAAGGCTGTCTTTAACCGGCAACCAGCAGGCCACACAGCGAGAAGCCGATGGCGGTGGGGAGATGGATAGATGGTCGGCGCCTTGGTAGACCGGCGGGTGGATGGCAAAAGATGTCCGGGTGTTTCAGCTTGCGGCGACCAGCCGGACAAGCTGCAGCAGGCCACAAAGCAAGAAGCCGATGGCGGTGGGTAGCAGGGCAGAGAGGGCGCACCAGCGCAGGCTGCCGGTCTCCTTGCGGATGGTGAGCAGAGTGGTGGAGCAGGGCCAGTGGAACAGGCACAGCACCATCACCGCCAGGGCGGTCCACACCGTCCACCCCTGGGAGAACAGCAGGCTGTGCAGCTCGGTCAAGCTCACCTCGGTCAGGGCCGCGCTCTGCAGATAGCCCATCAGGATGAGGGGCAGGAAGATTTCGTTGGCCGGGAAGCTCAAAATCAGGGCGGTCAAAATCACCCCGTCGATGCCGAACAGCTGCGCGAAGGGGTCGAGCGCCGAGCAGATCAGCTCCAACAGCGTCTGTCCGCCGGCCGAACAGTTTGCCAGCAGCCAGATCACCAGCCCCGCCGGGGCGGCCACCGCGGCGGCGCGCCCCAGCACAAAGAGGGTGCGGTCCAGCACCGAGCGGACAATCACCTTGCCGATCTGGGGGCGGCGGTAGGGCGGCAGCTCCAGCGCAAAGGAGGAGGTCTTGCCTTTGAGCGCGGTTTTGGAGAGCAGCCAGGAGGAGAGGAAGGTGGCCAGCACCGAGAGGACGATCAGCCCGGTCAGCACCAGGGCGCGCAGCAGCGAGGAGCCGGAGCCCTGCCCCACCACCACAAACATCGCAATCAATGAGATCAGGGTGGAGAAGCGGCCGTTGCAGGGCATCAGGCTGTTGGTCAGCACCGCAATCAGCCGTTCCCGCGGGGAGTCGATGATGCGGCAGCCGGTGACGCCCACCGCGTTGCACCCCAGCCCCATGCACATGGTCAGCGCCTGCTTGCCGCAGGAGTTGGCTTTCTGGAAGCAGTGGTCGAGGTTGAAGGCGACGCGGGGCAGGTAGCCGAAATCTTCCAGCAGGGTGAACAGCGGGAAAAAGATGGCCATCGGCGGCAGCATCACCGCCACCACCCAGCTGAGCACCCGCCACACCCCCTGCACCAGCATCTCGCACAGCCAATGCGGGGCGTGCAGCGAGAGCAGCAGGGCGGTCATCGGCCCTTCCAGCGAGGAGAGCGCCTCGGAGAGGATTGCCGAGGGGACGTTTGCCCCGCTGATGGTCAGCCAGAGGATGCAGAACAACAAGAGCAGCATCACCGGCACGCCGGTTTTGGGGCTGAGAAAGAGGCGGTCGAGGCGGCGGTCCAGCTCCCGGCGGGGCGAGGGCGCGGCAAAGACGCAGGCCGCGCAGAGCTGTTCGGCGCGGCGCACCAGCGCGGCCACCGACCGGTCCAGCAGCGACTGGCGGGAACAGCCGCGTGTTTGCAGCTGCTCCTTTGCCAGGTTCAGCGCGTGGCGTACCTGCTCCTGCCGGGCAAGGTCAAAGCCCAAAAAGCCTTTCAGCGCGTCCAGGATGCCCTCGTCCGGGCAGAGCAGCCGCAGCGCAACCCAGCCGGCGGGCAGCGATTCGGGCAGGAGGGGACGGAGGGCTTCGGCAAGATTTTGCACCACCGGCTCAATGTCGCGGGGCAGGTGGGGCGGCAGGGGTAAGAGGTCTTTGCCGGATACTTCCCGGATGGCAGAGAGCAGTTCTTCCAGCCCCTTTTTGTCCCGGGCGGTCATGCAGACCACCGGGATGCCGAGCTTTTGGGAGAGCAGCGTCTGGTCGATGTGAATCCGTTTTTTGCGCGCCTCGTCCATCAGATTTAAACACAGCACGGCGCGGCCGGTGATCTCCAGCACCTGCAGCAGCAGGTTGAGCCCGCGCTCCAGACAGGTGGCGTCGCAGACCACCACCGCCGCGTCGTACTGCTCAAAGCAGAGAAAATCTCGCGCCACCGCCTCCTCCGGCGAGTGGGCCATCAGCGAGTAGGTGCCGGGCAGGTCGACCAGCTGCAATTGTCCCGCCCCGTCCCGGCAGCTGCCGCTGGCCAGCGAGACGGTTTTGCCCGGCCAGTTGCCGGTGTGCTGGCGCATGCCGGTCAGGGCGTTGAAGATGGTGCTTTTGCCGACATTGGGGTTGCCGGCCAGGGCGACAGTGAGCGGCTTGGGAGAGGAGGCAGGGGAAAGGGAGGAAGGTTTCATGGTGAGCCCTCCCCCTCACAGCAGACGGACCAGAATCTGCTGGGAATCTTTGCTGCGCAGGGCGATCACCGCCCCGCGGATGAGGTAGGCGCAGGGGTCGCCGAAGGCGCTTTTTTGCAGGCACTGGACAGCGGTCCCCTCAATCAGCCCCAGGTCCTGCAGGCGGCGGCGCATCTGTCCGGTGACGGACAGGCTGGATACCTGTCCCGACTGCCCTTCCCGCAGCTGGGAAAGGCAGCAGAAGGTTTGTGAAGACGGCATAACGATAACTCCTTTTGGATGAAGATCGGATGTACACAGGGCGCCCCTTGCACAGGATGGAAGGGCGCTGCTTTATTCTATTCCGCCCACAAAGAAGCTGTGTGCGCTCTGGACGGAGGGAGGATTTTATAGTATGATGGTAAAAAAGGAGGAAGAAAGATGAGACAACAGGAAAATCTGACCATCCGTCCGGTCGAGGAGCGGGACCTTGCCTTTTTGCAGCTGGCGCAGACGCAGGGGATGCGCGGGTTATTTCAGGAGGCGCAGATGGAATCGATGGCGCGGCTGCGCAGCCAGTGGGAGAAGGACGGGATGCTGGGTGAGCAGTTTCAGATGCTGATGGTGGAGCTGGAGGGGCAGCCGGTGGGCTTTGTGACCGCCTTTTTTGTCCGGGAAGGAATGGTTCGAGTGGGCATCCAGCTGGATGAGAACTGCCGGGGACAGCGGGTGGGCAGCCGGGCGTTTGCGCTGCTGCGGGACTATCTGCTTGAAAATTTCCCGCTGGTGCGGCTGGAGGCGGACACCGATGTGGACAACATCGCCGCACAGAAGATGCTGGAACGGTGCGGATTTCGGGCGGAAGGGGTGCTGCGCAAGTACCGCTTTCATCATGGAAGCTACCACGACAGCTATCTGTACAGCTATATCCGGTAAAAAAAGGGAGCAGCCTGCACAATTTTTGGCGTGCGGGCCGCTCCCTTTTTTGCTTAGATGGAAAATAAAAACAAAATGTTAAGAAAGTGTTTGTAAAGTGATAAGAAAACCGCTATAATAAAAGGACACCAAAACGCGAAAAAAGGAGTATCACGATGGCGAAAACACTTCCAAAAGAAAAGAACGTTTCGACCTCCAACATCTACCAGCTGGATGGACGGGTGCCGCTGGGGACGGCGGTTCCCTTCGGCCTGCAGCATGTGCTGGCGATGTTTGTGGCGAACCTGACCCCGATCACCATGATCGGCGCGGCGTCGGGACTGGACAGCGCGCAGATTGCGGTGCTGCTGCAGAACGCGATGTTTGTGGCGGGCATCGCGACGCTGATTCAGCTGTATCCGGTCTGGCGGGTCGGCTCGCGGCTGCCGATTGTCATGGGCGTCAGCTTTACCTTTGTCACCATTTTGAGCTATATCGGCGCCTCCTACGGCTACCAGACGGTGGTCGGCTCGGTGCTGGTGGGCGGCCTTATCGAGGGAACGCTCGGCCTGCTTGCCAAATACTGGCGGCGGATTATCACGCCGGTGGTGGCCGCTTCGGTGGTGACGGCCATCGGCTACTCGCTGTTCACCGTCGGCACCCGCTCGTTTGGCGGCGGTTACACCGAGGACTTCGGCTCGGTGCACAACCTGCTGCTGGGCACCATCACCCTGGTCACCTGCCTGCTGTTTAACATCCTGGCCAAGGGTTACTTAAAGCAGCTCTCGGTGCTGGCGGGACTGATTGTGGGCTATGTCGCGGCGCTCCTGACCGGAGCGGTGGATTTAAGCCAGATCTTCTCCGGCGGCTTTGTCTCTCTGCCGCGCCCGCTGCCGTATATGCCGGAGTTTCATCTGGGCGCCATCGCCTCCACCACCATCATCTTTCTGGTCTCGGCGGCCGAGACGATCGGCGACAGCACGGCGGTGGTCTCCGGCGCGCTGGGACGGGAGATTGAGACCCGCGAGATCAGCGGTTCCATCGCCTGCGACGGCTACGCCAGCGCCATCTCCGGCCTGTTTGGCTGCCCGCCGGTGACCTCCTTCAGCCAGAATGTGGGACTGATCAACATGACCGGCGTGGTCAACCGCTTCACCATCATGACCGGCGCGGGCTGCATGATTCTGGCGGGATTGCTGCCGCCAATCGGCAACTTTTTTGCAAGCCTGCCCGAGTCGGTGCTGGGCGGCTGCACGCTGATGATGTTCGGCACCATTCTGGTCAGCGGCATCCAGATGATCTCCAAGGCCGGCTTCTCCCAGCGCAACGTCACCATCGTGGCGCTGTCGCTGGCCATCGGCATCGGCTTCACCTCCGCCAGCGAGACCCAGATCTGGAGCATCTTCCCGCAGGTGATTCAGGACGTCTTTGCGGCCAACTGCGTGGCGGTTGTGTTTGTGATGTCGATTGTGCTGAGCCTCATACTGCCAAAGAACATGGAGGTTCGCCCGCAGCAGGGCGAGTAAAGGGCAGCATTTTTAGGCGGCCTTTTCGGAGGACGCAGCCTTTTCGGAGGATGCTGCCTGCCCAAGGACAAAGTTGCTGAGAATAAACGAGCAGTCCTGCTCCGGGATGTCGGCGCGCAGGATTGCCAGGGTGGATGGGTCGAGCTGTACGGTGCAGCTCGACCCATTTTCGATCAGCGGGAAGGTGAGCAGCACGGTGCCGTCCTCCTGGTTTTGGATTTCGATGTTCTGTCCGGCGCTTAAAGACTGCAGCACCGCCAAAAACATCCCCGCGCCCGATTGCTGGAACAGCTCGTCGGAGGGCACCGAGCAGTCCAGCCCCTTGTAGGAGAGGGAGACCTGCCCATCCTGCACCGAGACACAGAAGCCGTCCAGCGAAGGGGGAGAGGTGAACTGGAAGGTGCAGTCGCCGATGTAGCTCTGCTGGAAAGCGGCCCTGGCCTCAAAATCGGCAAGGCGCATCTGCAGGTCCGCCGAGAAACTGCCGGAGAGATTTGAAACGGCGCGGTTGAGGTCAAAGTCCTGCGCGCTGCCGGAAGGGTTGCGGCAGAACAGCAGGATGCCGCCGGCCAGCACCGCCAGCAGGACCAGCACCACAATCAGACGTTTGGGCACAAAAAAACGGGACAACTTTTGCAGCATAAAACCGCCTCCTGTGAAAAGATGAGAGCGGATGGCAAAATGTCCCGTTTTTGTTTTCGCTTTTTTTGAAAGATTAGCGGATGTGCTCCTTGAGCAGGCGGCCGAGATCGATGAGGATGTCGTCCGGCTGCATGAAGTATTCGCTCATCCGCTCGATGCAGCGGTCGGCGGCCGCGCCGTGCAGATAGACCGCGCACACGGCAGCCTCAAATGGAGGCATCCCCTGGGAGATGAGCGAGGCCAGGATTCCGGTCAGCACATCGCCGCTGCCCGCCTTGGCAAGGCCGGGGTTGCCGGTCTGGTTGATGAAGGTGGAGCCGTCCGGGGAGGAAATGATGGTGTGCGCGCCCTTGAGCACGATGGTGGCCTTGAGCTGCGCGGCCAGCTCCTGTGCGCACAGCAGCGGCGCCTTCTGGATCTCACTGACCGAGGTGCGGCAGATTTTGGCCATCTCGCCGAAGTGCGGGGTCAGGATGACAGGACATTTGGCATCCGCTACTATGGATATGTCCATGGCCAGGTTGTTTATGCCGTCGGCGTCGATGACCACCGGGCATTTGGCAAGGTAGAGCACCTCCTCCAAAATGCCGCGCTGGCGCTGGCCGGTGCCCATGCCGCAGCCGATGGCGATGGCGGAGGCGCCGGTCAGCGCGCCGGCCACATCCGCAGCGGTCTCGATAAAGCAGAAGGGCGACTGCACCAAGCTGGGGGCGATGATGGGGTAGATAGCCTGCGGAACGCCGGTGACCACATAGCCCGCGCCGGAGCGCATGGCGGCGGTGGAGGAGAGGACGGCGGCTCCGGTGCAGCCGATGCCGCCGGCGATGTTCAGCAGCTTGCCGGTGGAGGTTTTGTGCGCGTCAGGCTGGCGCTGCGGGATGCGGGAGTAGACATAATCCTCGTCGGCGACAAAGTGGTTTTGCGCGACGCCCTCGTAGGAGAGGGGATCGACACCGATCGGGGCGAGCGAAACCTGGCCGAGCCCGGGCAGGTATTTGGGCAGCAGGTGGGCGGGCTTCAGGCTGTCAAAGGCGATGGTGAAGTCGGCGTTGACGGCGTCCTGGGCGGCCTCGCCGGTGTCGCAGTTGATGCCGCTGGGGATGTCCAGCGAAAAGACGGCGGCGATGGCCTCGTTGATCATCTGGGTGATCTGGCGGCGGCGAATGTCGATCTCCCCGTGGAATCCGCTGCCGTAGATGGCGTCGACGATGACGTCCACCTCGTCCATGGCGGCAGAGACCGCTTCCGGCTCGTCCTCAAAGGAAAAGACAGGCAGCTGCATCGTGCGCACAAGCGAGAGCATCTGGATGGCGTCCGGGGTCTTGGGCTCGCCGTCGGCCAGCACGACGGTGACGTTGGCGCCCTGTTCGCTCAGCTTGCGGGCGACCACAAAGCCGTCTCCGCCGTTGTTGCCCTTGCCGCAGAACACGACGCAGTTTAAGCCGGACACCGCGCGCAGCGTCTCGAGGATAAAGCGCGCGGCGGCGCAGCCCGCGTTTTCCATCAGGCGCAGGTAGCTCATCTGGTACTGGATCGAGTTTTGCTCGATCTGCTTCATCTGTTTGGAGGTTACAATCCTCATGTGTTCATATCCTTTCTATCAAGGTCAATCCGCCGGATCAGCCGCCCGGCGTCAAAATGTTTCTGATTTGATTATAGCAATTTTTGGCGGCATAAACAAGCGGAATTTACAGTTTCTGCACAGGGCTGCGGCGGTTTTCTGGCAAAGACTTTGGCGGAAAGGATGTACTGCCCGACCGTCAGCTCCCCGCCCCACTTTTCCTCGTAGGCCCTGGACACAGGCTCGGTGCGGATGGAGATGTCGCAGAAGCCGGCCATGCGGATGATTTTTTCCAGTTCTTCGACCGAAGAAGCGCCCGACACTCAGCAGGCGTACATCTGGTCGTCCTGTTTTATCTCTTTGGGCAGCTCCTTCATGATGACGATGTCGGAGATACCGATGGCGCCGCCCGGCTTCAGCACGCGCAGGATCTCGCGGTAGACGCGGGGCTTATTTTGCGAGAGGTTGATGACGCAGTTGGAGATCACCACATCGGCCAGGTTGTCCGCCGCGGGCAGATTCTCGATCTCACCCAGGCGAAATTCCACATTGCGGTAGCGGTTTTCCTTTGCGGTGCGGCGGGCAAGGGAGAGCATCTCGGGGGTCATATCGACGCCGATGACCCTGCCTTTCCGGCCCACCTTGTGCGAGGCAAGGAAGCAGTCGAACCCGGCTCCGCTGCCGAGGTCGATCAGCGTGTCCCCCTCCTTGACCTCGACGATGCGAAAGGGGTTTCCGCAGCCGAGGCCCATATTGGCGGCGGGAGGGACCAGGCTGATTTCCTCCTCGGAGTAGCCGACGCTGACGTTGAGCGCCTGCTGGTCCGGTGAGGAGGAGAGGATGGTGTCCTGCTTGCCATGTGCGATATCCGAATAACTTTGGCGGACAAAGTCCATTTTATGGTTCATGGAAGGTTCTCCTTCAAAAAATAGGATGGGCTGGCGGCAAAAGAGCGCCAGACTGTATTTTTTCTATTGTATCACAAAAGCTTTGGTCACTGCAATCGAATTTGCGGGCAAAGGGGCGGGCAGATTCGGGGAAAATGGAAAAATCGGTGTAAAAAATAAATTTCTGGCGGCAAAGGGGCTTGCAAGCGGGGAAAAGTTGTGCTATGCTAAAAAACATCCAGTAGATCAATCGCATAAAAAACGCTGAGAACAGGTCCAGTAACATTCCTGCTTTTCCCTTTTTCAGAGAGCTGCCGCCACGGGCTGCAAGCGGCGCAGAGGAGATGGAGTGCGAACCTTCGCCTGGGAGCGGTTCCCCTGAAAGGATAAACGGTAGGGGGAGACGGAGGGCACCGTTATCTGCACAATGAAGCTGCCGGCTTTTTTTGCAAAGCCGGAATGTGGGTGGTACCGCGGAAAGCGACAAGGCTTTTCGTCCCTGACGCCAGGCAAGGCGCGGGGGCGAAGGGCCTTTTTTGTGCGGTGAAAACAGCAGATGAAGATGATTTGTGAAAGGAATGATAGACAGATGAAAGCTGAACTGGAGGCAATTGCAAAACAGGCGCTGGAGGAGCTCAAAGGCGCACAGGACCTGAAGGTGCTGGATGCGGTGCGTGTCAAGTATCTGGGAAAAAAGGGTGAGCTGACCGCCATCTTAAAGCAGATGGGCAAGCTCTCCGCCGAGGAGCGGCCGGTTATCGGCCAGCTGGCAAACCAGGTCCGCGCCGACATTGAGCAGATGCTGGAGCAGACCAAGACCGACCTGGAGGCCAAGGCGCTGGATATCCGCCTTGCCGGCGAGACGCTGGACGTCACCCTGCCGGGTCAGAAAAAGCCGCTGGGTAAAAAACACCCGCTGACCATCGTGCTGGACGAGCTCAAAGAGATCGTCGTCGGCATGGGATTTGAGATTGCGACCGGCCCGGAGGTCGAGCTGGACTACTACAACTTTGAGGCGCTCAACATCCCGAAGGACCACCCGTCCAGAGATACCCAGGACACCTTCTACATCAGCGACAATGTTTTGCTCAGAACCCAGACCTCCCCGATGCAGATCCGCACCATGGAGAAGAAAAAACCACCGATCCGCATCATCGCGCCGGGCCGTGTTTACCGCTCCGACGCGGTGGACGCCACCCACTCCCCGCTGTTCCATCAGGTAGAGGGTCTGGTGGTCGACAAGGGCATCACCATGGCCGACCTGAAGGGCACGCTGGAGGTCTTTGTCAAGAGACTGTACGGCGACAGCACCGTCGTCCGCTTCCGCCCGCACCACTTCCCATTCACCGAGCCTTCCGCCGAGCTGGACGTTCAGTGCTTCCACTGCCACGGCGAGGGCTGCAGCCTGTGCAAGGGCGAGGGCTGGATTGAGATTCTGGGCTGCGGCATGGTGCACCCGCAGGTGCTGCTCAACTGCGGCATCGACCCGGAGGAGTACAGCGGCTTTGCGTTCGGCCTGGGGTTGGAGCGCATGGTCATGATGCGCTACGGCATCGACGACCTGCGTCTGTTCTATGACAACGACGTGCGTTTCTTAAAACAATTTTAGAATAAAAAGATAGAAAGTTTTCGCAAGCCTTTTTTGAAAAGGCGGCGGGCTGACCGGCGGGGCAGCGCCTGCCGGTCCCCGGAAAAAAGATCAATCCACGAAAGGAATGAGGATCTATGGATCTTTCGATGAGATGGCTGAAAGATTATGTCGATATTGGGGAAGTCTCGATGCGGGATTTCTCCGAAGCAATGAGTATGTCCGGCTCGAAGGTAGAGGGCTGGAAAACCGAATTTGATGAGGTCAAAAACGTAGTGGTCGGCAAGATTCTGTCGGTGGAAAAGCATCCGGACTCCGACCATCTGGTGATCTGCCAGCTGGATGTCGGCCAGGAGGAGCCGGTGCAGATTGTGACCGGCGCCTCCAACGTCCATGCAGGCGACATCGTGCCGGTGGCCCTGCACAAATCCGAGCTGCCAAACGGCGTCAAGATCACCAGGGGCAAGCTCAGAGGCGTGATGTCCAACGGCATGCTGTGCTCGCTGGGTGAGCTGGGCCTGACCAAAGGCGACTTCCCGTACGCCATCGAGGACGGCATCTTCCTCATCGAGGAGGACTGCCAGATCGGCCAGGACATCGCCTCGGCGCTGGGCTGCAACGACACCACCGTCGAGTTTGAGATCACCCCGAACCGCCCGGACTGCCTGTCGGTCATCGGTCTTGCCCGCGAGGCGGCGGCCACCTTCCACAAGCCGCTCAACCTCCATCAGCCGGAGGTCAAGGGCTGCGGCGGCGACGTCCACGACTATCTCTCGGTCGAGGTGCAGAACAAGGAGCTCTGCCAGCGCTATGTGGCCAGAGTCGTCAAAAATGTCAAGATCGGCCCGTCCCCGCGCTGGATGCGCGAGCGTCTGCGCGCCAGCGGTGTGCGCCCGATCGACAACATCGTCGACATCACCAACTACGTCATGCTCGAGTACGGCCAGCCGATGCACGCCTTTGACATCGAGTATGTCAAGGGCCACAAGATCGTGGTCCGCAATGCCCGCACCGGCGAGACCATCCAGACACTGGACGGCGTGGACAGAACCTTGAGCGAGGAGATGCTGGTCATCGCCGACGAGGAGAAGGCCAGCGCGGTAGCCGGTGTCATGGGCGGCGAGAACAGCGGCATCCATGAGGGTACCCACACCGTCGTCTTCGAGTCCGCCTGCTTTAAAGGCAGCTCGGTGCGCGTTACCGCCAAAAAACTGGGCATGAGAACCGAGTCTTCCAGCCGCTTTGAGAAGGGCCTCGACCCGCAGAACTGCCTGCCTGCCGTCATGCGCGCCTGCGAGCTGGTTGAGCAGCTGGGTGCCGGTGAGGTTGTGGACGGCGTCATCGACGTGGACAACAGCGGCTATCAGCCGACCGTCCTGCACCTGGACCCGGTCTGGATCAACACCTTCCTGGGCACCGATATCTCCCGCGAGAAGATGGAGGAGATCCTCAAAAACCTGCAGTTTGGAATCGACGGAGAGAACATCATCGTCCCGTCCTTCCGCGGCGACGTGCAGCACAAGGCCGACGTGGCGGAGGAGATCGCCCGCTTCTACGGCTACAACAACATCCCAACCACCACCGCCAAGGGCAATCCGGAGGGCGGTTACAGCGACTACCAGCAGTTTGAGCGCACCGTCAACCAGAACATGCTGGCGCAGGGCATGTACGAGATCATGACCTACTCCTTTGTCAGCCCCAAAGAGTACGACCGCATCCGCCTGCCGAAGGATGACCCGAAGCGCGAGTCGGTTGTCATCCTCAACCCGCTGGGCGAGGACACCAGCATCATGCGCACCAACGCAATTCCGTCGATGATGCTGATCCTGGCCAAGAACTACAACAACCGCAACGGCGCGGTTTCGCTGTACGAAATCGGCAACGAGTACATTCCGGTTGCGGGCGAGCAGCTGCCGGACGAGGTGCCGAACCTGATTTTGGGTATGTACGGCGAGGACAGGGATTTCTTCACCCTCAAGGGCGTGATGGAAAATCTGTTCGACACGCTGGGCATCGAGGACTATGACGTCACCGCATGCAAGGACAATCCGACCTTCCATCCGGGCCGCTGCGCGGTCATCTCCAAGGACGGCGAGGAGCTGGGCATCATCGGCGAAATCCATCCACTGGTCTGCGCCAACTACGGCATCAACACCCGCGTCTATGTGGGCAGGCTGAGAATGAGAAAGCTGTATGCCCTGCAGGGTGCGGAGAAGAAGTACCATCCGCTGCCGAAGTTCCCGGCTTCCACCCGCGACCTGGCGCTGCTGTGCGACGACAGCTTGCCGGTGCTGACCATGGAGAAGGCGATCAAGGCCGCTGCCGGCAAGATTTTGGAGAAGGTCGAGCTGTTCGACGTCTACAAGGGCAGCCAGATTGCCGACGGCAAGAAGAGCGTGGCCTTCAACATCACTATGCGCGCCAGCGACCGCACCCTCACCGACGAGGAAGTGGGCGGCGCGATGAACAGGATTCTGAAGGCCCTCGAAGAGCTGGGTGCCGAGATCCGTTCCTAGCAGGCTGAGCCTGGCGGCATGATGCCGCGCCCAATTCGCGTATTGGTTTGGTAGGAGGTCTTGGCTTCTACCTCGCGGCACCAGGCTGAACCTGGACCCAATTTGCGTATTGGTATGGTGCGAAACCCTACTCTCTACCTCGCGGTCCCCAGCTTGTGGGGAGAAAAAATAAAATTTTCGTCCGCCTTAAAAGGCTGGCGGTTTCAAAAGGCGAAACCATCGGGAGACGATGGGGACGTGTCACATAGAAAAACCTCCCGGTTGGGAGGTTTTTCTGCTATGGAATATCAAAATGACCGGCAGGGCCGGCCTGTCATCGGGAAAGGAGACGGTTGTAATGCTGATTTTGGAGTTTCAGGAACACAGGGTAAACGAAGAAGGACGGGAAATTTTTGACAGCTATGACTGGTGGAAGGAGCTGGTGAGCAGGGCGGCGCAGGGAGCTGACCGCTTTGAGCTGCACTGCTGGGAGGACGAGCGCGAGGGCATCGCCTTCGGCCAGAAGTACGGCGAGCAGCAGGAGAGCACCACCCAGGAGCTGGTCTACACCGGAGCGCTCAGCCAGGAGGCGCTGGCAGCGCTGCTCGACGGGTGCGTGGCTGCCGACGGGGCGTTGAGCTACTTCACCCTCAATCTCTACAGCGGAGAGAAGATGCTCTTTTCCAGCTCCCACTACGGCTCGGAGGTTTACTGGTTCCAGGACAGCTTTGCCGAGATCGGCTTTTTGATGATGCTGGCCAAAAAGCATCCCTGCATCAAGGGGTTTGACAAGCGGTAGCTTGTTTGAGGAGGGCTGTTTGCTGCGAGCGGAGCAGAAAGTGGCAGCAGGGAAGTTTCTTCCGACAGGATGGTTTTAGAGAAAAGGGAAAGAGGCGGCAGCATGGAGTGCTGCCGCCTCTTTCTTTGCCCAGCTGGTTTTATAAATCGACTTTTTCAAAATGTTTTGCGGAAATGCGATAGGCCAATGGAACAAGGAGCGCATAGCAAAGAATCCCGATCAGCAGAATTGGCAGCTGCGTCAGCAGGTGTTCTGGTTGGCAGCTATCCATCCAGACAAGCGCTGGGATGTAGGCGGTGGATTCTGTTGCGACCATGAGAAAAATCATGGGAATTGCCGCGAGGACAAAGGATTTTCCGATCTGGTAGGCGTTTTTATAAAATGCCGTTAGAAACACAAAATCGAACACCGCATATAAGATCAATCCAAATCCATACCAAGCGACGGTTGCGTCCAAGCCGACGGGATTATTTGCTATCTTCAGGGCGCTTCGTAAAATTGCGAAGGGGATGGAGAAAAGCAGTTGAAACAGCTGAAAGAAAACGACAAGCAGGCATTTTCCAAGGACACTTTCTCGTTTGGTCACGGGTAAAACGGCGGTGTACCAAACGTCGTTTGTCTCCCGCACGTTCAAAAAAGTGATGTAGGCTGCCAAACATCCAAACATGAAAATGACGCTGTAAGGGTAGGCCGGCACCAGAACAAGGCAGCCCAAAAGGGCAAAAACAATCGAGGTTGGATGGGCCACAAGCAGAATTTCCTTATGCAGTAATGTCATCATCCCATTCACTCCTTTCTGTGCGCAGCATAATTTCTTCCAAGGTGAGTGGCCCCGTATCATCTGGGGTTTTCAAATGTGCAAAGGAGCGCAAAAAGGTGTCTTTGTCCGCGCTTTGTAGCACCCGCCCATTCTGGATATAGGTAATATCATCTGTACATCTGTCCAAATCGGAAGTGATATGTGTAGAAAACAGGATGGAACATGTTTCGCTTTTTACAATTTGCCGGAAAATGTGGAGCAGTTCCTCACGGGAGACCGGGTCCAAACCGGAAGTCGGTTCATCCAAAATCAGCAGCTCGGCGTGGTGGGACAGTGCCAGGGCAAGCAGATATTTTACCTTCATTCCATTTGAAAGCTCTTTGAATTTTTTATTTTCATCCAAGGCAAAATGTTTGATGTATTTTTGATACTGGGCCTGATCCCAGTTTGTATAAAATTTCCGGGTGACGGCAGTAATGGTGGAAAGTTTCTTCAACGGATAAAAATCAATCCCGCCAAATACGACACCGATTCGTTGCTTGCACTCTTTTTCATGCTGATAAAAATTTTTTTGAAACATGGTGACGCTCCCGCTTTCTGGGGACACCATGTTGAGAATTGCTTTTAAGGTTGTGCTTTTTCCGGCTCCGTTTTTTCCAATCAGCCCCATAATGCGGTTGGGGGCAAGCGAAAAGCTGACATTTTCCAGAGCAAATCCGGGGTAGTTTTTGTTGATATTCTGGATACGCAGCACCGTTTCCATTATCTTTTCTCCTCTCCGTCGGGAGTATCGGCCATGTTTAAAGCGGTTTTAAACAGCTGGGCAATACCCAGAAAAAAATCTTCTTTCATCAGTGCAATTCCCGGATGGTTTGGATCTTCATCCCCCAAAACGACCAGCATATCTCCGGGTTTAATTTGGAATATCTCCCTGGCCTGCTTGGGGAGGACAATCTGACCGCGGTCGCCCACACGAACCGCTCCGAATATGTGCTTGCCTTTGGGCGGTATGCTTTTGCCGGTTTGCTCCTGGTCGTAATGGATGAGGTCGTCCAGTTCCACGTTGTACAATTTTGCCAGCGCGTCACAGTTCAGAATGTCGGGCACGGATTGACCGGCCTCCCACTTTGCGACAGCTTGCCGGGAAACACCAATCTGCTCTGCCACCTGTTCTTGCGAAAATTGATTGAGTTGTCGCAGGGTGGTCAAATTGTGAGCGATATTATTCTGTATTTTCATACTTTTCAAACCTCCTGCCCCCTATTATACGCTTGATTTTTTGAAACTTCCACCAACCGCAACAGGCAAAAGATGTTATCTTTGGTTGCGCCGACAGCTCTCCTGATCCAAGGTTCAGCAAATGGGTGGAGTTGTCCCTCGGATTTTTTTGTTTGCTTTTGTGCCGGAAAAAAGAGGTGGGAACAAAAGCGAAATGCTTTTGCTCCCACCTCCCTTTTGAGAAAAGGCTATTTGGAAACCGGTTTAAAGACGCCCCAGCCGTCCATCTCCAGGGGGATGATGTTCGAGCGGGTGTAGTGAATGATATTTTGCAGGCGGCTTGCCTCATCCTTGGAGTGCAGCACAAAGGAGATGCCCTCCTTCTTGGCGCGGCCGGTGCGGCCGATGCGGTGCAGGTAGGCGTCGTTCTCCTGCGGGATGTCGTAGTTAAAGACCACCTGGATGCCGCTGACATCGATGCCGCGGGCGGCCACGTCGGTGGCGACCAGGATGTCGATCTGGCCGGCCTTGTACTGTTCCATGATCTTGTTGCGCTCCGACTGGCGCATGTCGCCGTGCAGGCAGGCGGTGTTGAGCTTCTGGGCGTGCAGCTGCTCGGCCACCATGCCGGTGGTGTATTTGGTGTTGCAGAAGATGATGGCGCGGCTGACCTCGAACTGCTTCATCAGGCGCAGGATAATTTCGATCTTCTCCCGCCCGATGCACTGCACGCTGTACTGGTCGATCTTCGGCTCGCTCTCCTCCACCGGCAGCACGGTGATCTCCTCCGGGTCGCGCTGGAACAGCCAGCCGATGTCCATGACCTCCCGAGAAATGGTGGCGGAGAACATGCACATCTGCTTCATCGCCTTGAGCGAATCCAGGATTTTGCGCACGTCCTTATAAAAGCCCATGTCCAGCATCCGGTCGGCCTCGTCGAGCACCGCGGTGGTGACCGACTTGAGCGAGACGGCCCGGTGCTGCATCAGGTCGAGCAGGCGGCCGGGGGTGGCCACCAGGATGTGCGCGCCCTTTTTCAGCTGCTGCTTCTGCCGCTCCATCGACTGCCCGCCATAGACCACCACCACCCGCAGCTGCGGCAGAAAGCGGGTCAGGTTTTTGAGGTCCTCGCAGATCTGGGTGGCAAGCTCGCGGGTGGGCGCCAGAATCAGCGACTGGATGTCCGGCTTTTCGGTGTCGCAGTGCTCGATTAAGGGGATGCCGAAGGCCAGCGTCTTGCCGGTGCCGGTGGGGGCCTTGGCGATGACGTCCTGCCCGGCGAGCATCGGCGGGATGGCCTTTTGCTGGACCTCGGTCATCTCCTCAAAGCCCATCTGTTGGATTGCCTGCAAAATCTCGGGTTTGACAGGCAGGGAAGCAAAGGATTGCTGCATAAATTGTTCACGCTCCATATTTGAAACATCTATGTTTTTTAGAATCGTTGTCGAATAATTTTATTATAGCATAATTTCGCATACTTGCAAAGATTCCGGCGCCGGAGAGGCAGGAAAGTTCCCCTTGCTCTGCGCGGTCAGAGAGAAATTTCACTGCCGGCTATGTTCTGATTTTCCCATTCTTTTTTCAGAATCGCAAACTGCATGGTGTTTTCATAAAGGGGGGAGCTGTCCGGCTGGCTGATAAAGGAGACAAAAGCGGGAGGCGTCAGCAAATCTGTACTTTGCACAAGCGTTGTAGTATACTTTTTATTATACCATAACAAAGCGGCCTTGCAAAGGTTGGGCCCCAAAGGAGATGGCGATTGGATGGAGCAGATAGAAGCAAAGCGTATCCTGCAGCGCAAAAGGGACAAAAGCTGGTTTGGCAGCAGCTACAACGTCAACCTCTACCGGGGCTGCCCGCACGGCTGCATCTACTGCGACAGCCGAAGCGCCTGCTATGGGGTGGAGGATTTTGTGCGGGTGCGGGTGAAAAAGGACGCGCTTCCCCGGCTGCGGCAGGAGCTGGCGGCCTGCCGGGAGAGCGGGGTGGTGGCCACCGGCTCGATGTCCGACCCGTACAACCCGCTGGAGCGGCGCTACGGCTACACCCGCGGGCTGCTCGAGCTGCTCGACCGGTATCGCTTCGGCGCTGCCATCGCCACCAAGGGGACGCTGGTGGAGCGGGACATCGACCTGCTGCAGCGGATTTCCACCCACTCGCCGGTCATCGTTAAGATCACCGTCACCACCCCACACGATGCGCTGTCCGCCCTGGTGGAGCCGCACGCGCCGCTCTCCTCCCGGCGGCTTGCCGCGCTGGAAGCGTTGTCCAAGGCCGGTATCTTTGCGGGAGTGCTGCTGATGCCGGTGCTGCCCTTTCTGGAGGACGATCCGCAGGACATCCGTCTGCTGGTGCAGCTGTGCGCCAGGGCGGGGGTGAAGTTTATCTACCCCTATTTTGGCGTCACCCTGCGGGACCGGCAGCAGGAATATTTTCTGCAGCAGGTGCGTAAGAATTGGCCGAAGGTCTGGGAACGGTATCTGGACTACGGCGAGGATTATCTCTGCCCCTGCCGCAACGATGGAGAGCTGTGGCAAATCTTTGAGAGAGAGTGCGGCCGGTACGGCATCCTCTGCCGGATGGAGCAGATTGTAAAGGCCTACCAGTCCCCCTGCCAAAGCGAGCAGCTGCGCCTGTTCTGACGCGCAAAAAATCCCTCCCGGATGGGAGGGATTTTTGTTGTCCGGATTATTTGAGCCTGCCGTTTTTCTGGCGGTTGGAGTTGCAGCGCTGGATAAAGTACCCGACCGCAACCCCGATAAAGGCGGTCAGGGCGTAGACCAGCCACAGCGGCCAGACGCTCAGATCAAAGAAGAAGAGCATCGAGGGGACAAACAGCACGGCGGTCAGCGCCGGATAGTGCAGCTGCAGGCCGTTTTCCCGCCCGCACAGGATGCCGCAGATCAGGCACAGCAGCGGGAAGCCGATGAGCAGAATCACCGACAAAAAGTTCATCGAGCCGACGGCATTGGCAATCATCGGCATGGCGATAAAGAGCGTCAGGGTCAGGATCGAGCAGTCGATCAGAATTTTTGGGTTTTGCATTTTCATAAAAGGGACTCCCTCTCTTTCTGTTTGTACCAGTATAGCACATCCGCGCCCCGCTTGCAATCGGCATATTCCGGACAAAACCCTCATATTCATGGGACAGAGCATGTGAGCCCCCACAAGCGCCTGACGCATTCGGCGCCCGGGATGATCCGGCTTGACAGGAAAGAGAGGTTATCGATATGGAATGTAACGTAATGAACCACGCGGTCTGCGTCAACGAGACGGTGTATGACTCGGTGGTGGAGGTGCCGCTGGAGGCGGACATCATGCTGCCCGATTACTGTCCGGACATCGTCAAGATCCTCAAGTGCACGCTCAACGCCTGCGTCAAATCCGCCCGGGCACAGGGCCGGACGCTGCAGCTGGAGGGGATGTGCAGCGTCAATGTGCTGTATCTGGGCGAGGACAACAGCGGAATGTCCGGCTCCGGACAATCTGCACTGCAGCTGCGCAGCGTGGACTACAAGCTGCCCTACAGTAAGAGCGTGGACCTCAAGAGCGAGGTGGGGCAGGTCATCGTCTTTGTCTCGGCCGATTCCTCCTACTGCAGCTGCCGCGCGGTGAGCAAGCGCCGGGTGGAGCTGCGCGCTTCGGTCAGCCACAAGCTGAGTGTGGTCAGCTCTGGGGAGGAGCAGGTGGTCGCCGATGTGGCGGAGGACACCCAAAACCCGCAGGGCATCCAGCTGCGCAAAAAGACGATGCAGCAGGATGCCTTTGTCACCCAGGCGCGGGAGACGATCAGCGTGCACGAGGAGCTGGAGCTTGCCCAGGGCAAGCCGCCGGTGCGCAGCGTCATCTGCTCGAATGGCTGTGCGGTGATGACCGACCGGAAGCTGATTTCCGGCAAGATTGTGACCAAGGGCGAACTGCGCCTGCAGATATTGTATTGCACCGATCAGAACAGCATCGAGCAGATGGAGTACGCGCTGCCCATCAGTGCGGTGATCGATGCGCCGGGCGCGGACGACGGCTGCGTCTGCTCGGCGGGGTACGCGGTGTGCGAGCTGGAGATTTTGCCAAAGCTCGGGGAGGACGGACAGAACACCCACTTTGAGCTCAACGCCCAGGTGGTCGCCACGGCGGAGGTCTGCCGCCGCACCGAGATTGCGGTAGCGGACGACTGCTACTCCACCCGGTACGCCTGCGAGGGGCACAACAGGCCGCTGAGCTTTCTGAGCCTATTACAGCAGGTGGAGGAAAAGTGCCTGTACAAGGGGGAAATCGAGCTGCCCGACGGGGTGGACAGCATCATCGCCGGCTGGGGCAGGGTGACCGACAGCGCCGTAAGCTTCGAGGAAGAAAACGGCGAATACAAGGCCCAGTTGCAGCTGAGCCTCAACCTCTGCATGCTGGCCTACGACGATAGCGCAGGCATCCAGTTTTATGACAAGACCGAAAAGCTGGACTGCTCCTTCCCTGTCAGCGGGATGGATGCGCAGGAGCAGCGGCTATTGTTCTGCCCGCAGCTGACGGTGACCGGCTTTGACTACAGCCGCAGCGCGGGCGCCCTGCAGGTGCGCTGTGAGGTGCTGGTGCGCGGCTGCATCTGTCAGCTGAAAAAATGCAGCGTGATGGAGGAGATTGTGGTGGATGAGCAGAAGCCTGTCGAGCGGGAGGACGACTGCTCGCTGACCATCTACTACGCCGACCCGGGAGAAAACCTCTGGGAGATCGCAAAGGCCTACCACACCGCCATGCAGTCGGTGCTGGAGGCCAACAGCCAGCTGGAGCTTTCCCAGGAGGACGCCGTCTCCAAGCGGGAGATGCTGCTGATCCCGATTTTGTCCAACTGATTGTTCTGCCACGCAGCACCAAAGAGAAGGAGTGAAGCCAACGCATGGAAAGCCGCAACATCTATACAGACATCGCCAGGCGCACCGGCGGCGACATCTACATCGGGGTCGTCGGACCGGTGCGGACCGGAAAGTCCACCTTTATCAAACGGTTTATGGAGGATCTGGTGATCCCCAACATCGAGAGCGAATTTTTTAAGGAGCGCGCGGTCGATGAGCTGCCGCAGTCGGCGGCCGGCCGCACCATCATGACCACCGAGCCGAAATTTATCCCCGAGGAGGCGGTGAAGATCGAGCTGGAACAGGGCGCCCAGCTCAACGTCCGCCTGATCGACTGCGTGGGCTACATCGTCCCAAGCTCATTGGGCTATATCGAAAACGAGCAGCCCCGCATGGTGATGACCCCCTGGTTTGAGCAGGAGATCCCCTTCAACATGGCCGCCGAGATCGGCACCCAGAAGGTCATCCAGGAGCACTCCACCATCGGGCTGGTGGTGACCACCGACGGCTCGATCAGCGACATCCCCCGCGAGGAGTACGCCGAGGCCGAGGAGCGGGTCATCCGCGAACTGCAGGAGCTGCAAAAGCCGTTTGCCGTGCTGCTCAACTGCGAGCGCCCCAGCAGCGCCGAGGCGCAGGAGCTGGCCGAACAGATGCAGCAGCGCTACGGCGTGCCGGTGCTGGCGGTCAACTGCCTGGATATGACCGAGGCGGATATCCGCAAGATCCTCTCCAACGTCTTGATGGAGTTTCCGGTCAAGGAGATCAAGGTCAATTTGCCGCGCTGGATCCTCTCGCTGCAGAAGGGGCACTGGCTGAAAACGGCGCTCTACGACGCCATCTGCAATGCCTGCGGGGAGATTCGCCGCATCAACCACGTCGCCGAAAAGCTGCAGGAGATCGAAAGCTGCGAGCAGATCGCCCACGCGCAGGTCACCGGCATGGACCTGGGCAACGGCAAGGTGATGCTCTCGATCACCGTCAAGCCAAACCTGTTTTATGACATCCTCAGCGAGGCCAGCGGCCTTGCCATCGGCGGCGAGGAGGGCCTGCTGCCATGCCTGTGCGAGCTGGCCCGCATCAAGAAGGAGTACGACAAGGTCAAGGGCGCGCTGGAGGAGGTGGCCGCCACCGGCTATGGCATCGTGATGCCGTCGCTGGAGGAGCTGACGCTGGAGGAGCCGCAGATTGTCAAGCAGGGCGGCCGGTACGGGGTGCGGCTGCGCGCCTCCGCCCCCTCCATCCACATGATGCGCGCCGACATCACCACCGAGGTCAGCCCCATCGTCGGCAGCGAGAAGCAGTCGGAGGAGCTGGTGATGAGCCTGCTGCAGGAGTTTGAGGACAATCCGCAGAAGATTTGGGAGAGCAACATCTTTGGCAAATCGCTGCACGAGCTGGTCAACGAGGGGCTGCACAACAAGCTCTACCGGATGCCCGCCGACGCGCGCATCCGCATGCAGGAGACGATCGAGCGGATCATCAACGAGGGGTGCAACGGGCTGATCTGCATCATCCTTTAAACGGCGGCTTCTGCCCGAAGTGGGGGCAGGGGCCCCCACACCCCCTTGTATGGGCGCTCCGCCCCATGCCCCGGGTGACTTTCTCCCCGATGAGAAAGTCACCAAAGAATCTCCCAGAGGGCCCCCCCCTCTGGGTACTCCCCTTGGGGGGCATTATCATCCCCCCAGCAGCGCGCGCATGTATGCGCTTGCTGCTCCCCCCAG
>PPYE01412030.1_pt1 | contig 42286 bp, 26 predicted proteins | sample 1559881 | NCBI WGS metagenome assembly PPYE01 (sample SAMN08240022, study PRJNA423297) | Human gut metagenome, whole genome shotgun sequencing project. | reverse complement strand
TGAATTGATATTTATTTTAACATCAATCCAAGAGGATATATAGCTCTTTTAGAGTTTACACAGAATTAATTACAGTCTCTCAATATTTTTTCTGAATCCGTTGCTATTTGTAGAGAATCACTCTTGTCTCGTATGGCTGCAAAGCTCCTGCTACATGGTTTTTGTAGTTTGTGATCAACTCTTCGCCTTCGTTTTCTTCGAACAGTTCGCATGAGACTTCCTTATTTGTAAAGTTGCATGCTACCACCAGTTTTTCGTTTCCAAGCGTTCTCTCATATGCATAGATATCATCATTATCTTCCAGCAGTCCGTGGAATACTCCTTCCACGATCACTTCATACTGGTGACGCAGCCGGATCAGTTTCTGATAGTAGTAGAATACACTATCCTTGTCTTCCAGTGCTGCTTTTGCATTAATCTGTGTATAATTTTTGTTTACACTGATCCAGGGGGTTCCCGTAGTAAATCCTGCATTTGCGCTGTCATCCCACTGCATTGGTGTTCTGGCATTGTCACGGCTGATCATCTTCAGGCAGTTCAACATTTCTTCTTCTGTCATCAGCCCGCTTTCTGTATACTCTTTGTACGCATTGATCGCTTCGATGTCTCTGTAATCACTGATCGATTTGAAATATGCATTTGTCATACCTATTTCTTCTCCCTGATAAATATATGGAGATCCTTTTAACATATGCAGACAAGTTGCGATCATCTTTGCAGATATTTCCCGGTACATCGGACTGTCATCACCAAATCGGGATACCGCACGGGGCTGATCGTGATTATCCCAATACAAACTGTTCCATGCTTTTCCTTCCAGTTCAGTCTGCCATTTGTTCATGACAGCACGCACTTTTTTCATCTCCGGTTTTCTGGTTGTCCATTTACCATATTTGCCGTCTGTGGTTCCCATATGTTCAAACTGAAACACCATGTTCAGTTCGCTTCCATCCAGATTCGCATATTTCTTTGCTTCTTCCGTTGTAACACCCGGCGTTTCACCAACAGTGATCAGATCAAATCTGGAAAGTACACGTTTGTTCATTTCCTGCAGATATTCATGTACATGGGGACCGTTACATACATATGGAGACATATCACCATGCAGACCATCCTTGATTTCTCCGTCCGGATATGCAGGGTCTTTGGAAATCATACTGATAACATCCATGCGGAATCCGTCTACTCCTTTTTCACACCACCAGGTCATCATGCGAAATACTTCGTCACGTACTGCCGGGTTCTCCCAGTTAAGATCCGGCTGCTTTTTGGAGAAACAATGCAGATAGTACATGCCGGTTGTCTCATCAAACTGCCATGCGGAACCACCAAAACATGCTCCCCAGTTTGTCGGCTCTTTGCCGTCTTTCGGATCTTTCCAGATATAATAATCGCGGTATGGATTATCTTTCGATTTTTTACTTTCCAGAAACCATCTGTGCTCATCGGAGCTGTGATTTACTACCAGATCCATCACCAGTTTGATACCGCGTTTATGCATCTCTGTGATCATCCGGTCAAAATCTTCCATTGTTCCGAAATCAGTCATGATATCCTGATAATCAGAAATATCATATCCATTATCATCGTTCGGTGATTTATAAATCGGGGACAGCCAGATTACATCCACACCCAGTTTCTTCAGATAATCCAGATGTTCCGTAATACCGTTCAGATCACCGATGCCGTCTCCGTTACTATCCGCAAAACTTCTTGGATAGATCTGATAAATCACACTGCTTTTCCACCATGCTTTACTCATCTTAGTTCCTTCCTCTCTTATGCTCAATTTTCTTGTTGCCTTATCATTTCTGCTAATATCGACAGCAGCTTATCAACCTGGATCGGCTTTGCGATATGCCCATTCATTCCGGCTGCAATAGCAGCCCGCTTATCTTCTTCGAATGCATTTGCTGTCATTGCAATGATCGGTATGCATGCTTTCTCCTGATCTGACAGGTTCCTGATCGTCTGTGTAGCTTTGTAACCGTCCATTTTTGGCATCTGGATATCCATGAGGATGATATCATAGGTTCCCGCCGGCATTTCCGTTATCCTGCTTATACACTGAAGACCATCCTCCACACGTTCGACCTTAAGACCGGCACGCTCAAGTATTACCGCTGCAATCTCTGCATTCAGATCATTGTCCTCTGCCAAAAGAATACTCCTGTCTTTAAGGATTTCTCTGCTTATCCCAGACTCTTCAAGATGCTTTTTCACATAATAGCTTTCATCCGCTATTTTGTGTTTCAGTGTTACCGTAAAGGTACTGCCTTTTCCAAGCTCACTCTCTACCTCTATTGTTCCACCGAGCAGATCTACATATTTCTTTACAATCGACATTCCCAGTCCGGTTCCCGCGATTTTGCTCTTTGTGGTATTCTGCTCACGCGTGAACGCTTCGAAAATCTCTGTCAGGAAATCTTCACTCATGCCTATTCCGGTATCGCTTACTCTGTTTCTCACTATTATATACCCAGGCTCGTTGCATGGCAATTCCTCTACACTCATTATAACAGAACCACCGGGTGGCGTATATTTTATGGCATTGCCCAGAATATTGACAAATATTTCTTTTACTTTGGTCGTATCTGTCAATATATGCTCATGTTCTACATTTATCGTGTAATGAAGTGCAAGATTCTTTTTCTTTGCTTCATCTTCAAATATTTCAAACAAAGACTGCCGGATAGCTCCAAGCCTGCCATAATTCTCATTGATCTCCATCTTTCCGCTCTCAATCTTGGCCATATCAAGTACATTATTTATAATTGACAGAAGAAGATTGCCGGACTGCTTCAGTTTTTCCAAGTGTTCTGAAGTTTCAGGCATATCCTTTCCTTTTAGTTCATCCTCCATAAGCTGTGCATAACCCAGAATCACATTCATAGGAGTACGGATGTCATGTGACATATTGTTAAGAAAACGGGTCTTTGCAAGACTGGCATCCTCCGCTTTTTTCAGAGCGATTTCCAGTTTGTCATTCAGTTTTTGTGTATCATTTGCCGCAAGCTTTGCGGCAGCTTCTGCCTTCCTTGCCTTCCGTAAAAATACGAGGATTATAGCAATGATGCTTAGTCCAAAAAATCCTGCCGTGGCAAAAAAAGCAAGCATGTTGTCTTTTACAAAATCATAAAAAGTCACCTTATCTGCCGTACTGTCATAGATAGCAAGTGTACTTGTAAGCATATCAGAAGGCATCGTCTTCAAAGTTTTATTCAGTATCGACAAAAGGGTTCCCTCTCCACCTCTTACTGCAAAGCATGCTTCCATTGTTTTTGTAAGTGGAATACTCTTGAAATCTCGATTGTTATCATATTTCAGCGCCTGACTGGTTCCCATAAGAAAACAGTCTGCTTTTTGATGAAGAACCATATCTGTCGCATCAGCAAGCGAATCGCAATCTATCAGTTTCCAGTTGGGATAACTGAACGCAATATGCTGTTTTAAAGCTTCGTGTTCCTTTACCACAGCTACCGAATACGCCTCGTTCTCATTGAAATATTTTTCATCCGTTACCGCCATCAGGCTGTAGGTCCAGGCTGTGTTTGTAAGTGTATAACCTTTTTTTTCTGCAAGATCAGGATTTCTGCCAACATAAAAAATCATGTCAATTTCATGATCCTGCAGTGCCCGAAGCATTTCGTTGTAATCATCATATTCCTGTATACCAAATTTCAGTCTCTGATTACCCAGACAGTCTTTTGCATACGAGATATATTCTGCCAGCATACCGTTAAGTTTTCCAGTCTCTTCATCCATGGAAAAGATTGCCGGATCATTGTTCAAAAAACCGATCCGAATACTGCCATGTTCTTCCAGCCATAATTTTTCTTCACCGGTAAGACTCTGATTATAAGCAAGCGTAAAATACTTCTTATACAGGTCTGCCTTAAAAAAAGGACTATCCTGTTCCAGCTGGCGCATCGCATAATCCAGTTCCGTCTTGATATCGCTGCGCTCTTTATTTATTGCAAAATAGATGCCTGACTTGCCAATCGTAGTAACAGATGATATTCCCTGTTCAGACCAAAGGGATTCCTCCAGAGATACAAAACAATCGATCTCATGATTCGCTAATTTTTTTTCAACAACATCATCATTATTCACATTTACATGTTCTGTATGTATGCCATTCTTATTTTCCCATTCTGTCAGCATGATTTCAGGTTCTGTATCCATAAGTACACCGACACGTTTCCCATCCATAAACTTGAAATCATACGTTCCAATATCCAGATTCGATAAATCAGCATAAAGGATATACTTTTCCTCACCCATCGGTTCCTCCGGAAAAAGCATCTTTTGTGCACGTTCATCGGTATAAGAGATATCCCCCATGATATCAATCTCACCGTTTTCAAGCTTATCAAAACAGTTGGACCAGTCACATTTCACATACTCAAATTTCCATCCGGTATAGCCTGCCAGAGCCTGCATGAGCCCGTACCCATATCCTTGTCTGACACCGTTTTTACCGACATAATTAAAAGTATCCTCAAATGAACCGACACGAATGGTCTGTGGCTGTTTTTCATCCTTATTCGTTTCAGCAGCCTGGCAGTATACTGATAACATCATCCACATTCCCAGGATCACAAATATACATGCAAATAGTACAGCTGATGTTTTTCTACTTTTATTCATTCTTCTTTCCTGATTTTTTTGTATTTTTCCTGACAGACTGACCCTATTCCACCAATTTGCAAATTACTTTTACCAGTAATCTCACATCAACAGGCTTGGAGATATGTTCATTCATTCCTGCTTCTTTTGCTCTCAGTCTGTCCTCCGTGAACGCATTTGCTGTCATTGCAATAATTGGTATTGCCTTAGCATCCTCTCTGTCCAGAGACCGGATCATCTTCGTTGCTTCATAACCATTCATGACCGGCATCATAATATCCATAAGAATGACGTCAAATTCACCAGGTTCACTATTTCTGAACAGCTCAACAGCCTCCTGACCATTCCAGGCTTTTGTCACATCGGCACCTTCATTCTGAAGCATAAATTCTGCGATTTCCATATTCAGCTCATTGTCTTCTGCCAGAAGAATATGCAGTCCCTTTATAGATTTTTCGGATACATCCTTCTGTTCTTCCCGTTTATCCGCATACAGATTTATTTTGAATGGAAGCCGGATCACAAATGTCGTCCCGACGCCTTCTTTACTTTCAAAAGTAATCGTTCCCCCCATTTTCTCGACCAGATTCTTTGCAATCGGCATTCCCAGACCTGTTCCTGCAAATTTTGTGCGGCTTCCTGTGTGTTCCTGTGCAAATGGTTCAAACACACATTTCTGGAACTCCGCAGTCATTCCGATTCCTGTATCCCTGCAGACAAATTCCATTGTCGTCATTTCCGGCTGTTCGGATGGGATTTCCATGCAGCTGATATAAATCTGTCCGTTTTCTCTGTTATATTTCACTGCATTCGACAGAATATTCATCATCACACGTTTCACATACCCCGGGCTTCCAATAAAATCCCGATGTGTGATTTCTTTTTTCTCCCACATGATCCGGATATTCTGTTCTGCAGCCATCTGCTCGATCACAATAAATACTTCCCTGGAAATACTGCTCAGATTAAATGGAATCTCTTCCAGAACGATTTCACCTGATTCAAGCTTACTCATATCCAGAACATCATTTACCAGTTCCAGCAACAGAGTGGATGCCTCTTTTACCTTTGTCCTGTATTCCGTCTGTTTCTCCACATTATCGGCATAATGGTCTGCCACATTGACCAGGCCGCAGATTCCATTGATCGGCGTCCGGATATCATGGCTCATCCGCTGGAGAAACTCTGTTTTTGCCTCATTGGCAGCCTCTGCCTTTTTTGCGGCAATCAGAAGTTCTGCTTTATATTTTTCGTCTTTTTCCTGTTCCATTTTCTGATGCGTCAGATTCGTTCTGTATGCCCAGAACCAAAATATACTGAATATCAGGAAATAAAGAAATATAACACTTGCTACACTTAATGGAAGGTTATGGAACACTTCCGTATCCGGAAGATATGCATAGATATAATAATCCCGCTGCTTCAGCATGATTCCGTAACATCCGGTTCCTTCATTTTTCAAATGAAAAATGTGCTGACTGTCTGTATGCTTTTTCATTGCCTGAACAACTTCGTTGTCGGTTGTACTCTGCCCCAGCAGTTTTTCATCATTACTGGCTACAACTACTCCATTATCTGCAACAATAATCGTTCCATCTTTCTGCGTACTATAGCCATTTAAAAGACTTTGTATCGTCAAAGTATAATTTCTCGTAAATTCAGGAGATGTATAATAGTAGATTGCAACGATACCCGGCGCATCTTTTCTAGCACAGGCTGCAATGTCAATATGTGATCCGTCTTTCCTGGTAAACCGTTCCGAATAGCTTCTTTCTTCATATCCGGCAAAATCCATGATAATATCTTTTTGCAGATACTCCGTAAGCTCATTAGTCAGAGATTCATCCGTGCTGTATTCACAGTCCGTCTTTCCATCTGCATCCAGTACAATGATACCATCCACCCAGAGAGTCTGCAGATTTCCTCGCAGGAACTCCCGGCTCAGCTGACCGCCGTTTTCTGTTTCCATGCTAATATTTGTACTCATCTGTCTGGCACTTTCAATGGCACGGAGGAGACTTTTGGATTCCGAAGATTCATTATAATGGGTGTAGGTGGAGCACTGCACTTTGACATAGTTTACAATCTCTACCATTCTTTTCTCGGCTTCCACTTTTTCTGTGTGGAAGAAATAAAACAGAGAGCCTACCGCCACACAGATTCCAACCAGGCCACCGAGCAGCTGGATCTGTTTTTCTTTTTTCTTTCTCTTAATATCCAAGAGCATCCACCTCCAGATACTTTTCAGGATCATCCAGATATTTTTCAATGATTTTCAGGGATGTGCCATCCTGACGCATTTCTTCCAGCGTCTGGTCCATCTGCTCACAGATTCCCCGATTGTCATCTTTTGCAAAAGCAACACCTATTCCGGTGATCATAAGAGGCTCTTCCAGGATACGGAAGCTTGCGTCATAATCCTTCTTATACTGAACAATAGATTCCTCATGTGCGGCGACTGCATCTACATAACCTTTTCCCAGAAATGTATAGATCAGTTCCCTGTGTCCAAGACTGATCAGATTGCCCAGCTTTGGGATTCTCGCATCCGTCCGGTTCAGAAAAATGCCTTCCGGTTTGGTTGTGGACTGAACAGCCAGGTTTTTACCCTCCAGGTCACTCAGTTTATAAATATCACTGTTCTCATTTACAGCGACCACCTGACGACTTGCTATGTACGGTCCTGCCCAACGGTAATCATCAAGACGCCCTTCCATAGAAAAACAGCCCATGATACAGTCAATCTCTCCGCTCTCCACCAGTTCTTTTTTCTTCTCCCAGTTGATCTGCACAACCTCCACCTGATATCCCATTCTTTTGAACGCTTCCGTAGCCAGTTCTACATCGATACCCGTCGGTATACCATCCTCATTCAGATAATTGTATGGTGGATAGTTGTCGCTTCCGAGGGTAATAACAGGCTTTTCTGTTTCTTCTTTCGTGTTATCTGTGTTTTTACACCCTACCATGGTGACTGCTAAAATTCCCGCAAGCAGAATGCCTGCAATCACTCTTTTTCCTTTCATTTATCTTCCATCCCCGCTAATAAAATCATTATAATTACGTCTATGAAATAACGCCGTAAAAACACTGTCAAACAGACAGTACACCTTATTTTATACAACTGGCTGCCATTTACCGGATTATGGCACTGCCAGGACATCTAATCCTGCAAATTGTTTTGCAAGGTAGTAATCAATTCCTCTATCACGATAGGCTTGGATAAAAATCCATCCATACCGCATTCCAGTGCCTTCTTTCGGTCTTCGTCAAAAGCATTTGCAGTCATTGCAAGGATGGTAATTCCTGCCAGTGTCGGATTATCCAGGGCACGAATCTGCTTCGTGGCCTCATATCCGTTCATTACCGGCATCTGCACATCCATAAGCACCAGATCATAGTCTCCCGGCGATGAATTTTTCATTTTCTCCACTGCTACGGCTCCATTTTCTGCGGTATCCACCAGAAAGCCATATTCATTCAGTATTTCCATTGCAATTTCCCTGTTCAGTTCATTATCTTCCACAAGCAATATACACCGATCTTTGAAATTTGAACCTGCTGCCGGAAGAATCGAATCCTCTGTCTCGGCCTGCTTCTGACCAATCGCAGCCAGCAGCGTCTCTCTGATATCTGACATAAACAAAGGTTTTGCACAGAATGCAGTTACCCCTGCTGCCCTGGCTTCCACTTCAATATCTGACCAGTCATAAGCAGTCAGGATAATGATCGGCGTATCATCACCAAGACTGCGGATCTGCCGGGTGACTTCAATACCATTCATATCCGGCAGACGCCAGTCGATGATATACGCATGGAATGCATCACCTAATTCCATAGACTGCCGTGCACGGAGAACCGCTTCCTTGCCGGAAAGGGTCCATTCCGAACGCATGCCAACCTTTACGAGCATTTTTGTTACACTGTCACAGGTATTAAAATCGTCGTCTACAACCAATGCCTTAAGACCTTCCAGCTCTGCGATCTTCTCGGTACGATGATGCTCAGGCTGGATCCGGAATGGCAGGCGGACAATAAATTCCGTTCCTTTTCCCTGTTCTGTCTGAACCTCAATGGTTCCGCCCATCATATCCACAATGTTCTTGGTGATGGCCATGCCAAGCCCTGTACCCTGGGTTCTGCTGACTGTGGAAGTCCGCTCCCGTTCAAAAGGAGAAAAAATCTTCTGTACAAATTCCGGACTCATACCGATTCCATTATCCTTTACCCGGATTTCGTATAGTTCACTTCCTTTTGCTATCCCCGGGAACTGTTTCAGCCGGACAGAAACGGTTCCACCTGCAGGCGTAAACTTAACCGCATTAGACAAAAGATTCAGCAGCACCTGGTTCAGCCGCGTTTTATCACAATAGACATCTTCATTTGTCACATCCATGGCATCCATATAAAGCTCCAGCTGCTTTGCATGGATCTGTCCACTGATGATCGTCTTCAGATCATGAAGCACATCCGACAGACTGACCTCTGTTTCTTCCAGCTGGATCTTTCCACTCTCAATCCGGCTCATATCCAGTATATCATTGATCAGCGAGAGCAGATGGTTACTGGATGAAAGGATCTTGCCCAGATAATCCCTGACCTTTTTTCTGTCCTCAATGCTGCTTGCAGCCAGCGTCGCAAAACCGATAATCGCATTCATTGGTGTCCGGATATCATGAGACATGTTGGAAAGGAATGTACTCTTTGCCCGGTTTGCATTTTCCGCAGCACGGACAGCCTCGGAAAGTGCCTGGTTCATTTTTTTATCAGAAGTACGATCCGACATAACAAGGATATATTTCTTTTTTCCATTTACCACACTGCCTATGGCGACAATATGAAACCAGCGGTGTTCCCCTGTTTTCTGATGCAGAGATTCAAAATCCCATTCTTTCTGTTCCTGATCCCGGATTTCCTCCAGATAATTCTTCTTTGTATCTTCTGTCTCTTTCGGATAAAGTTTTCCCAGAACACAAATATCTTCACGGATCTGTTCTACGGTAATTCCCAGTAGTTTTTCCGCATTAGGGCTGACATAATCTACCTGATATGTCTGTGCATCCAACATCAGAAAAACATCATCTACATTCATTGACAGCTTTTGAAACAACTCATCCCTGTACAGGATCTCCGTATCCTTTTTTTTAAGCCTGCTCCTGTTTTTTTGAATCATAAGGCCGATAAAAAAGGAGGCAATACAGAGCACGACCACAACCACAAGGATCAGCGTACTAAGCTGCAAACTGTTCATGCCGGCATTGACGATATCCTCATTTACAAGTCCCAGAAATATCCAGTCCTGAACATCCGATTTTTCATAAACCAGATAATAGTTCTTTCCATCCAGATTCACCAGCATCGCATCTGCCTGTCCCGCTTTAAAGTTCTCCGAAAGAGCAAGAGTCTCTTTTTCAGTCATATCCGAATGCTCGCTCAGAACACCAAAGAAATTGTACACATTTCCCCACGACCCGGAAGAATGATCGACCACAACACGGCCATCCGGATGAACAACAAAACTCTGGGCATTTCCGTTGAACGCAGAAATGTCCAGTACCTTTACGATATCAGCGTTTTCATAAGCAATGGCAATCGCATCATATTCAAATCCCTGATAACTTCCATGAACATTTGGAGTGGCAAAAACAAGCAGCTGGGATTTTCCGGGAAGTGCTGCATTCGTTATGACATCATTTCCCTTCCGGATCTCCTCTTCCATATTTTCCTGTAATCCAAGGTACCCTGTTTCACCGGTTACTGTCTTATAGTCCCCGTCAGCTGACAAAAAATAGAACTCCAAAAAGCCGGCATCTTCCTGCGCTTTCTCTATATAATCACGGATTTCATTTTCACCGGAAGTATGCTGAAGATTCTCGCCCCACATATGAAGATACGTCAGATTCTTATTTGTCAGTTCCCGCAACATATTATCCGACTGGTGAAAAACCTCTGTCAGATGAGAAACACTTTCCTCATAGACCGTTTCTGATACAAACTTAAAATATTGAGAAACCGTCACGGCGATTCCGATAAAGAGAACCGCAAAAACAGCTATCCTTAACGGCTTTTTCCTGACACGTTTTTTTCTTTTTATATTATAATTTTTACTGTTCATTTTTCTCATCTCACATTAATGTAATCTTCCGGCTCTGCCAGAATGGCATTGCCATCTGAAACATATGCTGTCCAGGTGTCTTTCACAGAGGTTTCCCCTCCAGCAAATACCATATTTTGATCCGCCGGATACGCTTCCATGTGTTGCGGAGTTGCAAGGCAGGTTACCGTGAATGTATCATTGTCCTGCACTTTTTTCCCATCCTTTGTTACTTTGCGCACTGTATAACCATCCTCCGTTTCCATGAGTTCCACAGAAATCCCACTGAACACAGGCAGAGACCCCCGGTTAAACGGAAGGAAGCCGCCCGGATAGCCTTCTACAAAATTTCTGACTGTTTCTTTCAGTTCAGCCCCACTCATCTTGCAGCTGCAAGCAGAAAGACCATTTGGCATGATCATGTCGCCTGCCATTTTTTCTGTATAGCCGGCTTTCAGCACATTTCCCGTAAAACTGTTTCCGGTTGCGATCAGCACATCCGTCCCGTAAATGCCACGCAACGTGTTTGCCATAACCGAATATGCCTCATTTCCTCCGCTGCTATGAAAGCGGTTGGAATAAAACTTTTCTGAATTCAATACTACTTTCTCAGAAGTTGTTTTTTCGTCAAGGAGCTGCGTCTGAAATGACTGATAGGCCTGTCCTGCATCGTATTCTCCGGAAATCATCTTAGATACCACATCCTTGGAAACAGAGAAAAAATCATTTGATGCAATCCGGATATACATATGGTTTTCTTCAATCACAGATTTCACATCTTTCAGATATTCCGTAAGATGGATATCGACATCCTGACTGTAGCTTAACAGATCCTGTCCATCACTGATGATCCGGTTCTGTGCATCCTCGGAAAGCATGGTACTCAGTACCTTCATTGCTTTCGTCCGGCGTGTTTCATCCTGTGTCAGGTCACGGTTTAAAGCCACCTGGAAATACGGTGTCGTCATCAGCCATTTTTCGCCGTTCTCCTGAAAGAACGGAAGAAATGTAGTGTTAATGCCCTGATCCTGAAACATTTTTACACCGGCAGAGGTTCCAAAGTACATGGCAAGCTTACCACTTTGATACAATTCAACAATATCATCGTAATTCATCTCAAGATCATCCCGGCTCAATCCTGTATCCCGGATAAACCGCTCCATACGTTCAAAAGCCTCCGGCCAGACAGTACTGTCCAGACCTTCACGCGTTGTATTACCCGGATCACTGTAGGAAGTACGCCACTTGCGTCCGTCTACGGAAGACAGCTCAGATGCGGATAAGCCCTGCAAAGTTTCCATACAGGTATAATCATAAAAATAGTCTGCCGTAAATCCACGGATTCCTGCTTTTTCAAATGCCTGGCAGGCAGAAACAAAGCTTTCATAATCGGTCGGAAGCGGAATATCATACGTTTCAAAAAGATCCTTGTTCACGACAAATCCATGGGCATCCGCACACACCGGAAGCCAGTTTACGCTTCCGTCTTCATTCATAAAATTGTTCAGGTATGTATTATAGACCGCACCGGCCACATTGGTTGTGGAAAGATCCATCAGACTGTCTTTGAGCGGACTTGCATCATGCAGCGAAAAACGACAGCAGGTTATAATATCCGGCAATCCACCATTTTTCTCAAGAAACCTGTAAAAATCCAGATCATTATTGCCTACTACAAATTCAATATTGATATCCGGAAGCTGTTCCTGGATGTATGGTGCATATGCTTCATACAGGCTTGTGCTCCATAAATACACGGTAATTGTTTCCGCGTCTTCTTTTTCTGCACGCTTTCCGCCACAGCCTGCCAGAAGTGACAGAACTGTCGCCATCACTAGAAATACCGCAAGTAACTTATTCCATTTTTTCTTTTTCATTACAACTCTCCCCACTTGTTTTCCACTCTTTGTTATCATGGTCTTTATATCGTATCAAAATATCCGATAATCCCTATATATTCGTCTTTCTTTAACGAAGACCACAATGTGTGCAGTTTCAACTTATACATCTGCCTCTTATTTTCCACCTTCGCTTTTATCTGCACCGAAAATTCTTTATTTTGTACAGATGTCTGATGTAACAGAACCTGAATCTGCTGACTATCTTCTTCACTTACTCCGAATTCTCTGAACAAATCAAACTTTGAAGCATTTCTCTGACATAAGATCTGCTGTTTTTCATTCAGTATCATTAATTGACCTGACATTGCATTGTAATCAATCGAATTCATTCCACTGTTTGTTTTAAAGAAATCAATCTTTTCCTGCAGGATTTTAATAACACTCTGTGAATAGTTTCGATTCGGTAAGGATTTATCACTGAGTATTTCATTCGAAAGACTCTGTACTTCATGATAATATTTATTATCATTCATCTCGGTACTAAGCATTTTTGAAAATGGAAGGCTCAGTTCTCTCAAGCATTTCAGCAGAATCGGATTAAACTGTCCGCATTGTCCATCCAGGATCATGTTCATTGCCGTATCATGATCAAATGCTTTCTTATAACATCTTTCACTGGTAAGTGCATCATATACATCGACAATCGATACCACCTGTGCGGAGATTGGTATTTCTTCGCCTTTCAGTCCATCCGGATAACCGCCTCCATCCCATCTTTCATGATGCCATCTGCAGATTTCCCACGCAGTATGTACCAGCGGATGATTTTGAGGGAAGCGCATATCCCGAATGATAGATGCTCCCAGTTCACTATGCGTTTTCATGATCTTAAATTCTTCATCAGACAGTTTTCCCGGTTTGTTCAATATTTCTTCCGGAATATGGATCTTACCGATGTCATGAAGAGAAGATGCCGTTGTGATCAAAGCAATGTCTGCCTCTGTCAAATGATAGGTATCCGATATTTTTATCAGTTTTCTCAGCATCAATTCTGTTGCTGTCCGGATATGCAGGATATGTTCGCTGCTCTCACTGTTACGGGATCCCAGTACATTACTCAGAATCCGGATCATAATATTATTATTTTCTGCTTTTTCGTAAACCTGATCAACAACTACATTGATCAGACGTTTTTGGTTTACATAAAGATCCAATGTATTTTGCACTCTTTTTTTTACAATAACAGTGTCAAACGGCCGTGTAATATAATCTGTAATTCCCATTTCATATGCTTTGCGCATCATAGTAACAGATTCTTCCGAAGAGATCATAATTACAGGTGTTTCATTGATACATTGACTTTTGTTCATCATTTCCAGAACTTCAAAACCATCCATCTGTGGCATATGGATATCCAAAAGTATCAGATCGATTCCCGGATGATCTCCTACCAGCTGAATGGCCTGATTTCCGTTTTCCGCTTCCAGATAATGATACGTTTCTCCGAGAATCTCCTTTAATATATCCCTGTTAAATTTCGAATCATCTACAATAAGTATTGTTTGCTTTTCATTCATATTCATCTTATCTCATATTTCTTTTCTTCTTTTTCAGTAAAACGTGTGCCATAAAGCAGAAGAAGTTCCATGTAAATAAAAATTTACAGGAACTTTATCCATAATACCCACTTAACACTTACCTTTTATTTTCATTGAGGTATGATGCAACCGGCTAGCATGATCAGATTTCTATCTGACTTTAGCTCCTTCTGGCTTTGCGTCCCGGCTTTTCAACCGGTTTGCTCTTCAAGTCGAACGCTTGTGAGACTTGGTGCGTGATTCCGGTCAGCGTAAACTGACATATTCTTCTCAGAATCACGGCACATCGTACACTCTCGCATATAAATCATCTACATTACATATTTCCTATCGAACAATGCTTTTTTTAAGTATATCACGCAGGTTTCCTCATGTCCACAAGAAAGTGCTTTTGTTGACAGGAACTTCTCGTAATTCATCGTACTTTCCTGTCAAACGAAAAAGCAGTCAATCAACTGAAAGACTGCTTTAAATCGTTTTTTTGCTATTCTGTTTTTCTCATCCTATGCACCGGTTGTATGGAACACGCCAGAAGCATTACTGTCTACGTCTGTTTGCGCATACGATCGTTGTCCATGCACCTCCTGCAAGTGCGATCATTACAAACCAGAGAATCATTCCATTGCTGTCTGCTGTCTTCGGTACCGCAGATGCAGCAGCTGTGTTAGTGGCTGCATCGGATGTCTGGGTTCCATTTACGGTCTGATCTGCATTTGTTGTACCAGAAGTAATCATTCCAGCATTGCTTCCGTTGTTCGAAACGTTATTACCGGAACTACCTGTTCCATGATCACCCGAACCGGCGTTTGCTCCATTGCTGTTTGCATTATTGCCGAAGCTGTTATTTAACCCACTATCTGTTCCGTTATTGTCCAAAGTATTGTCATTGGAACCATTGTTGTTTCCATTGTCACTGCCGTTATTCTTATCAGATCCGTTGTTATTGGAATCATCCTGTTTCGGCTCAATGGTAAATGTCTTTGCCACGGTTCCATAGTAGTCCCCGATTCCGGTTACTGTTACGTCATAAGTACCAGCCGCTGAAAAACCATTTCCTGCTGCTCTCTCTGCCGGAGCTTCATAACGGATAAAGTAATCTTTACCTTCTTCCAGTACTTTTGTCTCATCGTCTTTATCGGTTACTTTGACTACCGGTGTCAGTTCTTTTCCGGTATAAGTCTGATTCTCAATATCAGCCACTGAAATTCCTTTTGTCACTTTCTCCGTCACAAACTGATCCAGTGGTGCTTCTGCATCAATCCCCGTCTTCCAGTAAAGACTCGCCAGCGGGTCATCCCCATTGTCAATAACAGTACCGTTTGCCATGTGGCGGTTTGGGCCTGTCACATATACCGTTCCGTCAATGGCCTGTCCCGGTGCTGCATGCCTGGATGAACTTGCAGTTGCCCCCTGTAAAAATGCAGCGTTTGCAGTGATCACACCGTTTCCGGATACTGCATTTCCACCATTTCCCCAGAGAACATCTCCTCCGATAGCGGTAACCTGACCGTTTCCTTCGATTACTGCGTCATCCAGTTCAATTGCTGTACCACCATCCGTATACAGTAAGGTCTTGCCGCTTCCGCCGTAAGCAACCAGCTGTGCATCATCTTCCAGATGCAATGTTCCATTTGACACACGCAAAGCCGTCTGTCCGATCTCACTTCCGGCATCGTCACCCGCAATATATACGTTGCCTTTGATGGTTACATTTCCGGTTGCAGTTACTACCGGCTCAGAAGTTGTACGATCTGTCAGATTTCCGTTTGCCAGATAGTTTGCATGGGAATAAATGGCTGCGTTTTCCAATACAGCACCATCCTCCAGCCGAAGCTGTCCGCAGATGGAAGCACCTGTTGTAAACTCCTCATTAAATGCGTCATAATTCATGGAAAATGTTCCACCGGCTTTTACATCAATCATTCCCTGTACCACAGAGTCATTCAGTGTCAGTTTACCACCTTTTTCTACTACAATGCGGACACTGCTGAGCACTTTCATGTTTGTAAGTGTCAGATCACAGCCGTCGGGGATGTACAAGGTCTGTGGAATAGTTCCTTTTTCTACCTCTTTCCATGCCAGATCATAACCGAGGTATCCATAAAGTCCGCTGCTCTTGGAGCCAAACCATGCCGCCAGCTCCTTCGGTACACGAACGCTCTCTTTTTCCCCTTCGACATTGCTACCAAAGTTTTTGATTGCCCATGGCTCCATAATATTCCATGCATATTTTCCGCCGGCATAGTGTTTCAGATTTTCTGTAACCAGTTCTTCTGCCAGTGTCTCTTCCCCGGTGTATACATGAAATGGAAGCGTGTTGCTGACTGCCGTACGACCCTGCATATCTTCGATTGATACGGAAACAAGATAATTTCCTGCATCCTTCGGTATTCCACTCAGAGTCACTCCACTGCTGATGGTCATATAGACCCCTTGCATACCGCTGTCACAATCTGCTGATGTACCATTTGCGGTATCCGGAATGATGCTGACACTGCATTTTTTGCCGTTCAGGTTGATTTTTGACAGGTTATCCAGTTCTTCCCAGTCACTGGCTTTCGGTTCTTCTCCTTTTTTCACCAATGCACCGTATACGGTAACATCACTGTTTTTGTTGGAATTTGCTCCACCGGTACTTGCACCGGATACCGTATCATAATTTTTCTGTCCTGTGATTGCACTGTCAAAAGTTCCTTTGATTTTTACAAACAGCTGGTAGGGATCACCCTGACCGTCATCTTCTGTCAGAGATGCTTTTCCGTCGGTATCAATGACAAGTTTCATGGTCAGATCTTCATATCCCTTAGCACTTACCGTGATCACGTCACCGCTTTTCAACACCGGAATAACCGGTGTAGTGCTGTAATCTTTTGCTGAAAATACCAGTTTGTTGTCAGATGTATTCACATAGTATTTTCCGCCTGCAGACGGGCTATAAGCAGTTTGCTCCCAATCCGTTCCGTTTACTTTCACACCTGTGACAGCTGCTGCATAACCGCCAGCATTTTTAAATGAGACTTCCCACGCATTTCCAAAATAATCAGTGGCAATCTTTACCCCACTGAGTTCGATTTTCTTCGGTGCAGCCTCTTTAAATGCAGCTTTTACACTCACATTTTCTGCCGGCATAGTAAACGTATATACTGTTTCAGACTCTTTTTCCAGCGCAACGGCTGTGCCATTCTCACCTGTCACCCGGATTGTATCCAGTTCATAACCATCATCCGGTGTCAATGTTACCGTCACAGTTGTGCCTTCTTTCAGATCTTTGACAGCACTTAACGCTACGACTCCATGTGCACTTGCTTCTGCCTCTGCTGTATAAGTTTTCTCAGCAGGCTGTTTATTTGCTACGACCGAAGCAGTGTAATCATATCCGTTTTTTTCTACTTTTACGGTCAGATCTTTGTATCCATCTGCTGTAATCGCCATTGTCAGCGGATATGTGATACCTGATGGACTGGCGATCTGAAGTGCTTTGAAAGAATCATAAGCTCCGGCTGCCGTTCCGATACCCCATACATTGGTATCACTGCTAAAGGAATTAATCGTTCCTTTTGTATATGCAGTACCATTGACAGTCACGCTGTTTACTGCATTCAGCCAGGCTGTATCTTCGAATCGGAGATTGATATTGTCTGTCCAGAAACCATTATGTACACATTCTTTTACCTCCGATGGTGCGTCTTTCGCTGCATCCTTTGCCTCTGCTGCCATAACCGGTGTCACCACCATAGACAGCATGAGCAACAATGACAAGAACAGCGATGCTATTTTTTTCCAGGTCTTTTTCATATGCTCCTCCTTTTTATTGTTGCTAACACTTGTTCTTTTTACATAACGTGTGTTTCTTGTACATAATTTTTGTTTGTACTAACTAATATTTTGCAATTTTAGCAGACCGAAGAATCGCTGTCAATTTGAAATCCTGATTTTTCCGCCAGTTGAATATTTTTCTCATAAAGATGCGTTTCCGCACAAAAAAAGAAAGAAGCATTTCCTCAGAAAACACTTCTTTCTTTTTTCAACATTTTTTATTAGCAGGCTTTCGCAAACTTTATTAGCAGGCTTTCGCAAACTCTCTCAGTTTTTCCTTCGCTGTCTCATTCAGATTCTTCGGTACCTGAATCTGGACAACTGCATATTCATCCCCATGGATATTCTTATTTTTCATCGATACAATGCCTTTGCCCCTCAGACGAATCTTACTTCCGGACTGTGTACCCGGACGGATACTGCAGACCACGTTTCCGGTTAATGTCGGTACAACGGCCTCACCACCAAGAACTGCTGTAGTAAACGGAATTGCGATATTTGTATACACATCCATGCCTTTCCGTTCAAATCCGGCTCTGTCGCCAACCGTCACCTTCAGCAGCAGATCACCGGCTTCGCCACCGTTAAATCCCGGATTTCCCTTGCCTTTCAGACGCACGGTTTTACCGGTATCGATACCTGCCGGGATATTGACTTTCAGGGACTGTCTCTGACCGTTTCCATCCTGCAGATGAATCATTTTCTCACATCCAAACGCAGCATCATCAAAACTTACGGTGACATCTGCATGAATGTCGCTTCCTTTCTGCCGGAACTGACCTCTGCCAAAACCGCCGCTGCTGCCAAAGTCTCCAAAACGGCCATCCTGTCTGAATCCGCCGGCACCCGATCCGTTGCTGTAATACTGATGAAATCCACCATTTCCATCACTGTGGAAACTGTAACTTCTTCCACCACCGTTGGATCTTCCATGGAACATATCCCCGAAGATATCACCGAACATGTCACCCATATCTGCACCGTTAAAATGAAATTCCTGATAACCGCCATTCTGACCGGCACCGGCTCCACCGTATTGATAAGCACCGCCCTCCGGCATACTGCCGTCAAAGGCTGCATGGCCAAACTGATCGTACAGTTTCCGTTTCTCCGGATCACTCAGGATCGTATAAGCCTCTGTCACATCCTTGAACTTCTGCTCCGCTGCCGGATCTCCGGCGTTGGTATCCGGATGATACTTCTTTGCAAGTTTTCGATATGCTTTTTTTATCGCCGTGGCGTCTGCATTTTTTGCAACGCCGAGTAATTCATAATAATCCTGTTTTGCTGCCATACAAATCACCATCCATTTCTTACTGTATATACGATATGTAGCATGCAATGTTTTGCCTCTTTCCTCATAAAGCAGACATGCGCCATTGCCTTCACTGTTAAAACACTGCATTTTTCGATAGTATAAATCCCCGGGAAATTCCCGGGGATTCTTTTTCTTGTTACACTTGTAATATAACACATAGTTTTTTGGATGTCAACAGACAGATTTGAATTATATCGCATAGATTGATATTTGAAGTAAAGCGGACATTCGCAATCCGCTTTCGCTACTTGCTCATGAACTGTACTCATAAAATCCGCTCTGGATGAGAATAGATATTAAAGGTTTCATCTCTTGCAAAACCGATCAATGTGATCCCAAGCTGCTGCGCCAGCCGGCAGGAATAATTTGTCGGTGCCGACTTTGCGATCAACACAGAACAGCCCATGGCTCCCACTTTTTGCAGGATTTCCACCGGAACACGTCCGGAAAAGACCAGAATTCCATCCTTCATCGGAATTTTTCGAAGCAGGCAGTCACCAACCACCTTGTCTACAGCCACATGCCGGCTGATATCTTCTTTGTAAGATAAAAAGGTTCCATGATGGACTAATGCTGCACAATGTACACCACCGGTACGATGAAACAGTACCGAACGCTCCTCCAATTCTCTGGAATAAGTAAGCACTTCACTGACGGAAAGCCTTACATCATCCCGTTTTGGGATGACTCCCTGTTCGTTCAGCAGCACTTCATCTTCCGACAGAAGGTTTTCCATATCAGTGACGTTGGTCAGATATTCACGGATCGTGATATTTGCCATTCCATGTTCCTCATCCACATCGATGGTGCGGACATCTCCTGCGCCGGAAATATAACCACGCAGGTAAAGATACCCCAGAAATGCTTCCTTTTTGTCCCATGGGGAACAGGTTATCTCACCTGCCCCCCTGCCATTTACAACTAACTGATAACATTCTTCCACTACCAGATCTTTTTCCCCTGAAACCAGTGCACTTCCATTGTAAGTGACCACCTCGCGGGTTACGAAATATTCATCACTGATATGTTCTGTCATAAGCTTCTTCCTTATCTATTACTTCGTATTTTCTATCTTAACCGCACAAACTTTGTACTCCGGTGTACTGGAGATAGAATCCAGCGCGTCGGATGTCAGCCAGTTTGCACCGCCATCCAGGAAGTGGAACGGCATCCAGCACTCACCCGGATTCGTCTTTCCGGATACATTTGCTGTCGTCTCGATACTTCCTCGACGGGAAGATACTTTTACTCTGTCGCCGTCTTTGATACCGATACGCTCTGCATCCTCGGTATTTATCTCAATGAAGGAATGTCCGGAAATCTCGTTCAGTCCCTCGGTCTTGTCAGTCATGGCGCATGCATTGTAATGATACAGGACACGGCCTGTCATCATCTTCATCGGATACTCTTCATCCGGAAGTTCCATGGACGGAATGTACTCGATCGGGTTGCAGAAACCAAGTCCCCGGGAGAACTTTCCGACATGCATGATCGGTGTGCCCGGATGATCCTTAGCGGTACAAGGCCACTGCAGACCTCTTCCTGCTACTTCCTCGCTGTCCAGACGTGCATGGCTGATACCTGCGAAGGAAGGTGTCACTGAAGCGACCTCGTCCATAACCTGTGCAGAGGTCAGATGCGGCTGCGGATAACCCATACGGTTCATGATCTCGGTAAAGATCCAGATATCTTCTCTGGTCTCGCCTTCGATTTCAACTGCTTTGCGGATACGCTGTACACGACGCTCTGTATTGGAGAACGTTCCTTCTTTCTCCGCATAGGAACGACCCGGAAGGACAACATCTGCCATTTTTGCAGTCTCTGTCAGGAATAATTCATCCATAACAAGGAAATCCAGGTTCTTTAATGCTTTGATCACATGTGCGGTATCCGGATCCGTGCGGACCGGATCCTCACCGAAGATAAACAGACCGCGGATCTCTTTGGTCAGCATCTTTCCGAAGCACTCCGTTGCCTTTGTTCCTTCTTTCGGGTTCAGTTTTGTGCCCCATGCTTTTTCAAATTTCTCCAGGACACCCGGTGCACTCAGGTTCTGATAACCCGGGAACTGATCCGGAGAAGCACCCATATCGCAGGCACCCTGTACGTTGTTCTGACCACGGATCGGGTTGACCCCACATCCCGGGCGTCCGAAGTTTCCGGTGATCATTGCCAGATTGGAGAGAGACATAACGCCCTCTGTACCGGTATGATGCTCTGTAACACCCAGACAGTAGATAATGGCTGCATTTTTTGCGCTTGCATACATCTTGGCAGCCTCGATCAGTTTGTCCACATCAACGTGACAGATCTCTGCTACTTTCTCTGCCGGATATTTGTCGATGACTTTCTTCATCTCCTCAAAGTTCTCTGTACGCTCATCGATAAACTTACGATCCTCGAGTCCTTCTGAAAGAATAATATTCATCATACCGTTTGCAAATGCTACGTTTGTACCCGGTGTCAGTTTCAGATGTACATCGGCGGCATGTGCCAGATCGATATCACGCGGATCTACAACAATCAGTTTGGTTCCTTTATGTACGGCACGCCGAATCTGCATACCAAGTACCGGATGTGCATGCTCCGGATTGGAACCAACCAAAAGGATCAGGTCGGATTTCTGTGTGATATCCTCAATCGTATTTGTCATGGCTCCGGAACCAAGTGTGGTTGCCAGTCCGGCTACGGTCGGTGCATGGCAGACACGTGCACAGTTATCGGTATTGTTGGTATGGAACGCGGTTCTTACCATCTTCTGAAGCATGTAGATATCTTCGTTTGCAGAACGTGCACAGGCAAATCCTGCCAGAGAATCCCCACCGTAAGTATCTCTTAACTCAGTAAATTTCTTTGCCACATAATCCAGTGCTTCCTCCCAGGTCGCCTGCTCGAATTCACCGGTCTCTTTATTTTTGATCAGCGGATGACGTACTCTGTCCGGATGATCTACGAAATCAAAGGATCCACTGCGGCCTTTGACACAGACCATGTTGTGGTTGGACGGGCCATCTGCGCCCTCTACGTCTACGATCTTGTTGTCTTTGACGATCAGGTCATACTGACATCCGGTTGCACAGTGCGGGCAGGTAGTACGCACACGTTTTACTTCCCACGCACGGTAATTTTTTCTTCTCTTGATGGTCAGGGCACCGGTCGGGCAGGCCTGTGCACAGTTACCGCAGGACTCACAGCGTGTCTCTTCCCAGTCCTCACCAAACGGTGCGTCAATGATTGTATATTTACCGGTTCTGCGCAATTTGATCGCTCTTCTTCCGGTTGCAACCCGGCAAGTCTGTACGCAGCGCTGGCAGTAAATACATTTGGACGGATCATAGGACAGGAACGGATGTGCATCTTTTTTCGGAACATCACATTCCAGCAGACTTCTGGATCCAATGTAAGGAGTTGTATCGATATCATATTCATTACAATATTTCTGAAGCTGGCAGTCACCGTTTTTCTCGCAGTTAAAGCAGTCAATATTATGATTGGAAAGAAGCAGTTTTAAAACCGTCTTTCTCGCATCGATTACTTTCCGGCTGGCGGTCTGCACAACCATACCTTCTTTTACTTTTGTGTTGCAGGCTGTGGCAAGTTCGTTTTTCCCCTCTACTTCTACTACACACAGGCGACAGGCTCCGATGTCACTGATGCCCTCTAAGTAGCAGAGTGTAGGGATTTCAATACCGGCAGTTTTTGCTGCTGCAAGAATTGTCATGCCCTCTGCTGCTTCCACGTTTCTTCCATCTATGGTTAAACGCATCTGTTATTACCTCCATATATAAACTTGAACATTTTCCGTATTATTTGTCGATGGCATCCTGAAGCTTACCGCATCCGAACACATCACATCTCAAGCATCTGCCGGACTCCTGCATCGCCTCTTCGTGCGTCATCGGGCATTCCACATGCTCAAAATCGTGTTTTCTCTCATAAGCCGGACGCTCGCCAATGTTGACACGGCCGGTAGGAACACGGTTGTTTTCTCTTGCTTCCGGTGCTTCCACACCACAGTTTAACGTATGGTGGTAACCAAGATATTCATCGATATTGTGTGCTGCTACTTTTCCGGCTGCGATTGCTTTGATTGCAGTTGCCGGTCCGGTCGCGCAGTCACCGCCGACAAATACCCCCGGCATACCCTCTACCGCAGTATCAAGTCCTGCCTGGAATACATGCCATTCTGCCGGCATACCAAACGCTTCGAACGGTTCACTGATAATATCCTGTCCAACGGCGATCAGTACGACATCACACGGAACACGCAGTGGTTCTTTGGATGCGGAATCGACCGGTGACGGTCTTCCTCCGCGGTATGCACCGATCATCTGCGGCTGTACCCAGAGTGCACAGCAGTCGCCGTTTTCGTCCTTCTCAATGCTCTTCGGCGCCTGAAGGAGCATCAGCTCAATTCCTTCCATAACTGCGGATTCAATCTCTGTATCCAGAGCAGTCATATCTTCCTGACGTCTTCTGTATATGATACGGACATCTTTTGCTCCACAGCGCAGGGCACTTCTTGCCGCATCCATGGCTACGTTTCCGCCGCCGATTACGGCTACGGTCTTGCCGGTATAATCCGGACGGTGGCCATGTCCGATCTCATCCAGCATCTCTACGGCTGAGAACACGTTGTTTGCATCAATATTTTCCAGACGGAGTTTTTTACCCTTCTGTGCACCGATTGCAACAAACATGGCATCATGACTGTTTCTTACTTCCTCAACGGAAATATCCACACCTACATTTGTATTATATTTTACTTCAATATTTCCTGTGGAAAGGATGGCGTTCATATCCTCATCCATGCGGTCTTTCGGGAACCGGTAATTTGGGATTCCGTACATCAGCATACCACCGAGATGCTCTTTTGCTTCATAAACGGTTACTTTATGTCCCATCAGAGACAGAAAATATGCCGCAGTCATTCCGGCAGGGCCGCCACCGATGACGGCAACTTTTTTGCCGGTGGATACATTTGCTTTCGGAACTGCTACCTGATCCGCTGCGATCTGATCTACCGCATATTTTTTGATACCGCGGATGTTGATGGAATCATCAATCAGATTTCTGCGGCAGCGCTCCTCACACGGATGCTCACAGATCATGGCACAGGCAGTCGGTAATGGATTGTCCCGGCGGATCAGATTGATTGCATCTGCGTAGTTTCCTTCGTGTACATGTGCAATGTAGCCCGGAATATCGACATGGGCCGGACAGAGCGTTACACACGGCACTTTCTGTCCCACATTCTGCGGACATTCATGTGCCCTGATATGGCTTTCATACTCTGAGGCAAACGTTTCGAGTCCTTCCAGAACTTCAATGGCAGACTGGTAACCAATGGCACAGTCCGCACTGTCACGGATCATGATGGCGATTTCTTTCATTTTATCCAGCATTTCCATGCTTCCAACGCCATTTAATATTTTTTCCAGTAATTTTGCAAGCTGTGGAAGACCATCACGACATGGTACACATTTTCCACAGGTCTGATTCATGGAAGCGTGCAGCAGTGATAACTGTACGGTCAACGGACATGTTCCAGGCGGGTAGACTTCTACTTTTCTGGAGAATTTCTCTAACAGATCCCCGATGATCACATCACGGCTGTGCTTTCCGGCAAGATAAATCTTACTCATTTTTCTAATATCCCTCCTATCCAGTATCACAACAGGATACTGTAATGCATCTATTATAACGAAAAAATTGTGCTCTCAGCATATGACAAAAGCACAAATTTGTATCTGAATTTGTGCAATCCATACATTTTTGAGAAGCATTCTCACTGCTGCATGGATGTGCAGTGATTCGTTCTGTTCTTAAGCATCTGCCTTATTTTTTCTGAGATAAATAAACCAGTACACACATCCGATACAGACTGCACCACCTATGATATTTCCCAGGGAAACCGGCAGCAGATTTTTACCAAAGAAATTGCCCCACGTCAGATTTGTCAGATCCACTCCTGCATCTGTGGCAGCCTGTACATAAGCTGCATTTGTTTTTGCAAAAAGGCCTGCACTGATGTAATACATATTTGCGATACTATGCTCAAATCCACAGAGCACAAACATCATAATCGGGAAAAACAGCCCCACGATCTTGCTGACTACTTCTTTTGCCGCAAAGGAAATCCATACAGCGGTACATACCAGAAAGTTACAGAGAATGCCTTTGATAAATGCATCACTAAATGGCATAGAACATTTACTTACTGCCGTAGATAATACCGATACGGCCATTCCATTTCCAAACAGAGACGGCTGATGACTAAACGCAACGCCTGCACCTACCAGGATTCCGCCGATCAGGTTACCGATGTACACGATCACCCAGTTTTTCAGCATCTGGCTTACAGTGATCTCCTTCTCCAGAAGCGGGATCGTCAACAGACAGTTTCCGGTGAATAGTTCACTTCCAGCGATCAGAACCATCGTCAGTCCACCCGGGAATACACAGGCTCCGATGAATTTACCCAGAGACGGTTCTGTGATGGACACTGCCACGGTAGTTGCTCCGACACCTCCGAATCCGATAAATGCACCTGCCAGGATTGCAAGAATGATCATTTTCGGAATCGGTGTATTGACCTTACTTTTTCCGGTTGCAATGTAATTTTTGGCCACTTCGGCCGGTGTGAAAAAGTTCATGATTATACCTCCCATTTATATTCCTTATACTTTTGTATCTATATTAATACAATGCATCCTCTCTTTGTATGTCAAAAAAAACAAAAATGCACTTTGAAATTATGCTGTTCACACATTTACATATCGTGATATAATGAGTGCAAGTGTGTCAATATGCTTGCATAATTGACGAACGACGAATGTGGATCATGAACTGCTTTTGTTCATGATCTAATGAGCGCATATGTTTTTTACAAAGGAGAACCACGATGCGGATACCATTAAACGTACTTTTATATCAGCTTTCTGCCAACAGCATATATGAAAACCAGAATATTGATCTGACCTGCAGCTTTGACGGTGTACAGCTTTTTGACCAGACGCAGCTTGCCGGAACTTATGAAAATGAACTCTATCTGGTTGCGGATCAGGTGCTTTTAACTGCTTTAAACAGAACTTCAGACCAGGATTTCCAGTCAAACTGTACGTTCCTGTGTATCTGTCAGGATGAAAAACTCCATGTATCAGATTTTCCATCCGGTCTTTCCATGGTTCTTTTATATACCGATGAGTCTTTTCCGCTTGTGTTCAATCGGATTCTGAAGATCTTTCATGATTTTGATGTCTGGGACAAAAACTTTCATCTGATGCTGATCCAGCAGAAATCCCTGCAGGATCTTTTGAATCTGTCCAGAGATTTTCTTGTTCACCCGATGGTGGTACTGGATCGCAATTACTCCATTCTTGGTTACCTCAAAAATCCGGAAGTCAGTGATCCGATCATGGAATCCATTCTGTCTGCCGGTTATGTGACACCACAGATCATGGAGCGCCTGCGTCAGAACGGACTCATCTCCACCTCAGAACAGACGGAAAATCCGCTGATCAGCTGGTACAGCCTGACCACCCATGACTGCTACTACAGCATGATGTACCGCTTCAAAGCAAACAATCATACCGTTGGCTATGCACTGATTTTTCATTGTGCCGTTCATCCGAGAACAAATTACCTCTATCTGATGAATATCGTGACCGAAAACCTGCAGCTGTTTTTCCAGCAGAAACGTTTTACCAACCGGTCTTCTTCTGAGATTTATGAGCCGGTCTTCCACGATATTTTAGAGCACCCGGAGATTCCGCAACAGCAGATTGAAGATCAGCTTGGTTATATTCCAGATCTGACCATGAGTGGGCGCTTTATGCTCGCGGTCATCCGCTACAACGGAGAACAGGAGCTTCCATTTTCCTTTGTCAGCTGGAATCTGCGTACTTCGATCCCGCAGTTAAAACCGTTTGTCTATCAGAATACTTTATACATACTGAAAAATAACAGTGAGAATGAATCCTATGCCACTTTTCTTGCTCCGGAAGAACAGACGATTTTCCGCAAAAACTTCCGCAACCGGCAGTTTGAATGTGGCATCAGCAACACCTTTTTCTCTCTGATGGATCTGCCTACAGCTGCTGCACAGGCCCGGGAAGCCCTTGCGTTTGGCACCTCCGGAGAAGAAGCTCCTGCCCCGTCCTTCTATTCGTTCTCAGATTATTATGCCAAGTATCTGCTGCAGGAACTGAAAAAGACCGGTGTGGTAAAAATGGCTGCTTCCCCCTGTTACGAAGTACTCCGCCAGTATGATGAGACCCACAACGGCGATCTGTGTTATATTTTTATGCAATTTCTGAAAAACGGGCGAAATATCAACCAGACAGCCACCGCTATTTTCCAGCACCGCAATACGGTACTGAATAAAGTAAAAAAAGCGGTTTCCATTATGCAGAACGAATGTGAAGATTACCAGGCGCACATTGCTTTTATTCTTTCTTATATAAATGATCATGAAAATGGCTTTTAAAAATGCACCTGTGGTTTTTAACGATTGGGACAAAGAAATCCCCGCTGTTGCTTATATCTTTAAGTAACAACGGGGATTTTTTAATATTCAAGAATTCATTTTACGTAAATTTACATCTACTTGGAGCATTACATAAGCTTTGTCTCTTCCAGTTTTTCTGTAAAAGCATCATTTGCCTTGATGATCGGTTTGCGAAGCACCAGACCGACGATCAGGGAAATACCTAAGAATATTGCAAGTTTTCCAAGATCGATCCAGTAATTCATGCCATACATGCCTCCCACCGTCTCCCGCAGCGCAGCCATACTGTGTGTAAACGGAAGCAGCGGATAAACCGCACGGAAGAAGGACGGTGCTACCTCTATCGGGAAGGTTCCACCGGTTCCGGCTACCTGCACAACCAGCAGAATGACGCTGACCGCTTTTCCAATGTCTCCCAGAGACACCGTCAGCGTATAAATAATATTTACAAATACCAGGCTTGAGAACCAGCAGCCCAGCAGGAACAAAAACGGATGCTCACACTGAATCCCAAGATAGAGCAGATCACCTAATGCGATCAATGTACTCTGGAATAAACCAACGATCATAAATGTAATAAAACGCCCAAAATAAATCTGATGCAGCTCGACATTTTTTAATCCTTTCGTGCAATTCTCAGATACATTGACTTTCAGCATCGCCACCAGAACGATACCACCGATCCAGATCGACAATACGGAATAAAACGGAGCCATAGAAGAACCGTAATTAGCAATTTCATATATTTTGTGCGTATCCAGTGAGACAGGAGCTGCCAAAAATGTACTGATCGCAGATTTATCTCCGGAAATCAAAGCTTCCAGCTCTGAAAAATCTCCGCTCGTTTCCATCTCATCCAGCTTAGCTGTCGTATCTGCAATCCGGTCAGAAGCTTCCGCCAGCAGTTCACCGGAATCGCCCAGCACTTTCTGGATTTCTGACAGATCAGAATCTGCCGTATCCGTCAGTTTATAAATGCCGTTGGCACTCTGATCCAGCTGCGATAACAGACTGGAAATCTCCTGTTTGGAAGAAGTCAGGGACGCTGACAGTTGATTTAATGATTTCTGTACCGAAGATTTATAACTTGCAGACACACCGGACATATTTTCCCGGTTCTTTGCTGCCAGATTCTTTAACTCACTCCGGGCGGTGCCAAGATCGGTGGTGGCATCCCGCAGGCCTTTTGCACTGTCCTGTAATTTGCTTTGCAGATTTTTCTGCTGCTGAATGGAAGTATCCATCCGAACCACAATTGCATCAACAAGTGGGGATGTCTCCGGATATTTATCTGCGACTGCTGCTACAGAGTCCCGGACGGAAGTATAGGCAGTCACCACATTTCCAACCTGACCAGCAAGAGTATCCAGCGTGGATGCAATCTGCTGTGCATCCGCACTTTCATCAGAAAAGGCGCCTGAAATGACCTGATCCATCTGATCATACACATTTTCTGCTGATTTCAGTGCTGTTCCGACACTGTCTGCGGCCGCATCCATGGAATCATCCAGACCGGAAAATGTTTTTGATGTCTCCTGAAATGTCTGCCTGCTCTCCTTCGTCTGCTGTTGTACGGTTTGCAGAAATTCCGTAGTAGAATTCAACAGTTTCTGCGCGGAACCTGTCATATCCGAGAAAGATTCCAGCAAACCGGCAGAAGCTGTCAGATCTCCGGCAATCTGATTCAGATTTGTATTCAGATTATCCACGATCGTCTCCGCACCACTGGCCTGTGTCATATTGGAAACTGCCTGCAGTACCGTCAGTGTTGTATCTGAAACCGTCTCGATAAATACCTCATTTACCTGACGCTGCACTGCACCGGCTCCTTTATCTGTTACCTTCGGTGCAATCGCATTTTCCTTGGCATTGGAATAATAGGTAATCTCCGGTTTTTCTACCTTTTCAGAAAAAACACTCATCATCTTGTTACTGAAATCTTTCGGAATCACGATCGCTGCATAATATTTTCCGGATTTCACTCCGCTGGTAGCTTTTTCCTCTGTGGTAAACACCCACTCCATCTGGGTATTTTCCCGCAAAGCAGACAACACTTTATCACCGATATTGATTTCAATCGGGATCAGACTTCCCTCATATCCTTCATCCACGCTGGCCACAGCCACCTTAAGATTTCCGGTGTTGGAATACGGATCCCAGCTGGCTGCAATATTGAACCACGCATACAGGCAGGGAACGACACTGATACCAATAATGACAACCAGCGCAATGACATTATTGCGGACACGCATCATATCCCGCTGAAAGATTTTCCATACATTTTTCATCAGATGTCTCCCTCCTTAATCTTTTTTACCAGTTCTTCCGGTTCCAGTCCGCTCATCTCCAGCTGACGTACAATACGGTCATGCACATACTCCACACAGATCAGATAAACCACCAGTGCGATCAGGGAAATGATCCAGAGCACCAGAAATACAAATTTTGCCGGTAATACAAAGGATAAAATCAGAAATACAAGTGGAATCACGAGGATTCCTGCGAATCCAATGCGCACCATTTTCGGATATTTCAATTCAAACTTTCCGGATTTTTCCAAAAACCGGCGTTTTGTCAAATCATCCCGCATCAAGATTTCAAGCATCAGCTGCATCTGCGGAAGCTGTCTTTCACTGCCGGCAGTCTCACCGACCATCATTTCTGTCTCTTCCAGACGCCGGTCAAACAGATGATTCAGATTCATCAACAGCGGCCGAAGCACCAGACCAATAAAAAGTGCCAGTGCTAAAAATACAAACATCACTGCCATATTTTTCACATAAGTATTCTCGTAAAATCCTGCGATGCACTCACGCATGCCACGGATGGAATACGTGAACGGCAGGAAGGGATTCAGTTTTTTGAAAAAGCCCGGCATCATCTCAATCGGATACGTACCGGAGGAGCCCGGGATCTGCAAGATGATCAGGAATACACCCAATGCTTTTCCAATATGCTTGAAGGTAAGTGCCATTGCAAAAATAATATTTACATAGATAAAAGAACAGAACATGCCACTTGCCACAAACAGTACCGGGTGTACACACTGCACTTTCAACAATACAATATCACCGATGCAGACGATAAATCCCTGGATCACTGCAAGTACAACAAACAACATCCATCTGCCGAAATATGCACTGGTATTGGAAAAATCAGATACTTCTGCATCCTTATCCACTTCCTGTTTCAGAATTGATACCAGAATAAGACCGCCTACCCAAAGTGCAAGGTTTGTATAAAACGGCGTCATACCGGTTCCATAATTTTTCACATCATACAACACTTCAGAATTAATAGACACCGGAGATGCCATAAACTCGGAAATAGCCTCGGCATCAATGCCTTCCAGTTCTAAAATTTCCTGATAAGCCTCAGAACTTTGCATTGCCTTAATATCCGTCTGTACCGTTTCCAGCTGCGCATCGACCTTCTCCAGTGCAGAACCGGTTTTGGTCAGCGCATTCACGCTGTCATCCAGACTGGTCTGCAGTTGCTGCAGCATCGTGCTCAGCTGATCCACCATCGGTGTGATTCCTGATAATGTTGCAGACATTTCTCCACTGACCGCTGCCAGTCCGTCCAGAGACTGACTGATCTGCGGAACAGTAGACTGCGTCAGAGTACTACGGTAATTTTTCAGATCATCCCGGCTGTTTCCCATAATCTGTTCCAGATTCTGTCTGGTATTTTGCGAAGTAGTTACCATATCTGCGATGGCTGAATTGCTTTTATCCATGGAATCAAGCACCTGGCCAATCTCCTGATTCTGCTTTTGCAGATTTGCGATCTGCTCTGTGATCGCTGCAGAAATCTGTGAATCGTTTGCGATACTTTCCTGCAATTTTGCAAGTTCATCCAGAATCTGCTGATTTTTCTGATTTAAATCTGTCACTGAATCGAGGCCACCACCCACAGACGTATTCACCTGTGTCACTTTCGATTCCAGATTTCCCAGTTTGATCGATGCAGTAATATATGCATCATTCAAAAACAGATCCCCACTCGTCAGACTGTCAGAAAATACCGACGAAAAATCAGAAACTGCCTTACGACTCTCACTCAGCAGATCTGTGCTCTGATCCAGAGTATCAGATACAGATGCTGCTGATTTCTTCAGCTTTTCCAACGAAGACAGGGTATCCCGGATCAATACATCTGAACTTCCTACTGTTTCCCGGAAATGATCCAACACATTCTGATAACCGGCCAGATTCTCCCGCACAGCAGAAATAGAACTGAGCAATTCCGAATTGGTATTGTCCACATCCACTGTCAGGTTTCCGGCAGATGTACTGACCATCTCTGAAATTGCTTCAGAAGCCACGGACGAAAAAGTATCGTTGATCTGCTGCTGCAATGTCGTGGCACCCGTATCTGTGATTTTCGGTGCAATGGCATTTTTCTTTTCATTAATGTAGTAATCCAGCTGCGGCTTCTTAACGTCTCCGGATAAAATACTCAGCAGTGAATCACTGAAATTCTCCGGAATGACAATGGCTGCATAGTAAGCACCTGATTTTACTCCCTCAATGGCTTCCTCCTCATCCACAAAAGTCCAGCCAAGTTTCTTGTTTTCTTTCAGGTTATCCATGATGCTGGCTCCCGCATTCAACGACATCTGCGCGGTGTCGGCACCTTCATCACAATTTGCCACAGCAACCTTAATGCCTTGTGTATTTCCATAGGGATCCATATTTGCTGCAATATTAAACCATGCATACAACGACGGTAACAGACATACGCCGCCCAGTACCAGCATTGCCGCACGATTTCGGAGCAGCCGCTTCAAATCTCTTCGGAATATCTTCAGTACGTTTTTCATATTTGTTCTGCACACTCCTGTTTTATGCTCCATGCTTTTTTGATAAATTTATTGGTATCGAATAAATATTATACGAAAGGGCAAAAACAGAGTCAACCACTCAAATTGCGACTTTCGTCTAAAAAGCAACGATTCCGAAGAATCGTTGCTTTTTTATACTGTGCCGGTTACGATCAGCGTGCTGATGCCAGGATTTGTGATCCAGATGCCGGTGACCGGATTCTGGGCATATTCTGCCGCAGGCACGGTTACGTTTCCGGCGATGGTCGCAAAACTTCCGGTTGTCTCATCGTAGGTGTAATCCACGCCTTCTATCCATGCGGTTCCATTGAAGGATACCGTCAGATTTTTCAGAATCGGATCGAAGTCATCCGTGATGACTGCTGCGGTTCCTGCTGCTGCCACCGTCGGTTTCGGCTGCAATATTTGAATTTGCCACAGAATCTCCATAGCGCAATTGCGCCTGATTCGTAAATCTTGCCATATTATTACCTTCCTTTCTTCGGCACATCCACCGAAGGTTCTATCAGTTCAAGTCGAATGCATGTGAAACTTCATACAAGACTTGCAGATGATCTATTATGATTACATGGATTATTCCGTGCTTTTCACACTGTAATCATAGTATAAAATATGCAAAATTTACGGTTCTGGATAACGTAAATCAAAAAATCAGCTTTATTTTTTCTCAAGGAGCGATTGCTAGCGACTGAGACAAAATAAAGCTGATTTTTCTTCATTACCAATATTCACCACAAAAGAAACCAGGATGCCTAAAACGCACAGTCCCAGCCTCGTTCAAGATCTGGCGCATCTACATTTTGTTCACGCATCATTTCACCGATGGTTCTCCAGTAATGACCTTTGATGGCTTTACAGATTGCCTCACAATCTCCTGCCACACATGCATCATAAATGATCTTATGCGATGCATACTGCCGTTTTGCGATAGCTTCTTTGTCCTGCACCAGATCATATCCGGCGAAAAGATTACCGTAGTACTGCTCTTTCCACGCTTTCTGAACCCGTGGCATACCACACATTTTTACCAGTTCTTCATGAAATTCATTATCACATTCAAATACCTGGTCAAATTCCTCTGCCGTCAGATTTTTCATACGTTTCAGAATCTCTTCCAGATGCTGCATGGACTTCTCCGGGATCTTTCCCTGTAAAAATCTGACACTGACTACCTCATAATTGGTTCTCAGCAGATATACTTCGTAGGAGTCCTGAAAAGAAAGTTCTTTCACAGAACATCCTACATTTCTCGCATACACAATGATGCCTTCGTTTTCCAGCTGTCGGAGTGCCTCGCGGATCGGCCCCCGGCTTGTATGAAATTCTTTCGCCAGTTCCAGCTCCACAATACGCTGTCCGGGCTTGATCTCATGGTTAAAAATCTTACTGCGGATGGCATCCACAATACTTTCTCTTAACGTCTGATACAATAATGCACCCATAAAATGTTCCTACTCTTTCCCACTGCTACATTTGGTGTGCGAACTGTGATATGATATTTTTTATAATTGCTGCAGACTTATCCATGCCTTCTGCAGTAATGTGCTCATACGCACCATGGAAGCCATAACCACCTGTTCCAAGGTTCGGACACGGAAGTCCGACAAAACTGAGACGTGCACCGTCTGTACCGCCGCGGATCGGTGCGATATCCGGCTCCACATCAGCATCTTTGCATGCCTGAACTGCAAAATCGATCAGCTGCATACAAGGCTCGATCATCTCACGCATGTTGCGGTAAGAATCTTCCAGTTTCAGTTCTACGGTTCCCTCTCCATATTTTGCATTTATTTTTGCAGTAATTTCCTGCATCAAAGCTTTACGTGCTTCGTATTTTTCTGCATCAAACTCACGGATCAGATAGCTCATGGTCGTCTCTTCCACACTTCCGTTCATTTCCATCAGGTGGAAAAATCCTTCATAACCTTCCGTGTGCTCCGGTGCTTCCTGCTCCGGCAGCATACCCTGTAACTCCATGGCAATTTTCATGGAATTAACCATAATATCCTTTGCCTCGCCCGGATGTACATTGACACCATGAATGACAAACTCCGCAGAAGCTGCATTAAAGTTTTCAAACTGGATTTCTCCTTCCGGACCACCGTCTACCGTATAGGCATACGGTGCACCAAATCGTTCCAGATCCATGTGGCAGGCGCCACTTCCTACTTCCTCATCGGTTGTAAAAGCAAGGCACACTTTCCCATGCGGAATATCACCTTTTAATAACTCCTCGGCAACCGTCATGATCTCAGCAATACCTGCTTTGTCGTCTGCGCCAAGTAATGTGGTTCCGTCTGTGGTGATCAATGTTTTCCCTGTCATACTTTTTAATGAAGGAAAATCTTTTACCGTCAATGTTCTGCCGGAAGTGCCCAGAACCACATCTTTTCCGTCATAATTTTCAATAATCTGCGGATTCACATTCTCTCCACTGTAATCCGGTGCGGTATCCATATGTGCAAGGAAGCCGATGGCTGTACAATTCTCATAACCCGGAGTCGCCGGAATATGACCGTATACATATCCGTACTCGTCCATCATGGCATCTTCAATACCCATGCCTTTCATTTCTTCCACCAACTGCTTTGCCAGATCAAACTGACGTGCCGTAGTCGGAGAAGTGGTACTCTCCTCATCGCTCGTCGTCCAGACTTTTACATAATTTAATAATCTTTCATAAGCTCGCATACTGAATCCTCCTAAAGCAAATGCTCCTATGTATTTATATGTTTTTATAAAATTCCATTGAAAAAAACATGATCCCGTTGCTCATATGCTTTTCACTAAAATTTTACCATTCCATTTATTTCAAAAAAAGGAATCCTGCAAGCAGGATTCCTTTTCATGTCATTTACTACTTAGACTGTGTACAATATCCAAAGAAGAAGTATCCCAGTGGTGTGTAGTACATGCCTTCGATTCCATCACGCAGCATATATTTCTGTGTATAGAAGTACAGCGGATCAACTACGTAATCCTGACCTACTAAGATGTCCTCTGCCTGATGTAACAGTTTCATACGTGCAGCAGGATCAGATTCAGCTTTTGCCTGGTTGATCAGGTTATCGTAATCCGGGTTAGAGTACTGAGCGTCGTTATTTCCGCCGCCTGTTACCCACATATCAAGGAAGGAAACCGGATCATTGTAATCAGAAATCCATCCGTTACGTGCGATAGAGTAATCACCGTTTTTACGTGTCTGAAGGAAAGATGCCCATTCCTGGTTGTTCAGTGTAACAGTTACGCCAAGTTCCTGCTCCCACATATTCTGAAGTGCTTCAGCAACTGCTTTATGAGCATCACTTGTGTTGTACAGATATTCTACAACCGGGAATCCCTCACCGTTCGGGTAACCAGCCTCTGCAAGGAGCTGTCTTGCTTTCTCGCAGTTTGCTTCGTAAGCATCCTTAGTCGGATCATAGTAATCGCCACCAACTTTACGGAAGTCAGATCCTTCCTCAGCATCAGAGATACCGCTTGGTACATATGCACTAGCCTCAACCTGTCCGGACTGAGTTACTTTATCAACAATGTAGTTACGGTCAACAGCCAGTGTGAATGCCTCACGTACTTTCGGATTGTCAAACGGAGCTTTCTGTGTCTGGAAACATACATAATATGTTCCAAGGTAGTCTACGATCTTCATATCGCCGGAAGCGATCAGGTTCGGAAGTTCTGCCTGCGGAGCTTCCTGAATGTAATCAAGCTCGCCGGATTTGAAACCGGAAAGCATAGCGTTTGTATCATCCATCAGTTTGAAAGTCAGAGTATCCGGTCCAAGGTTCTCATAATCGTAATAGTTCTCATCTTTTGCCATTACGATCTGTGAGTTATGTGTCCACTCTGTCAGTTTGTAAGGACCATTGGAGATGTATGTAGAAGGATCAAATGTCCACTGATCTCCATTTGCCTCGATGATGTCCTGACGTACAGGCATCATAGCCGGGAATGCACACAGCTCTTCAAAATATGGAAGATCTGTTGTTAAAGTTACTTCAAATGTCTTGTCATCAACTGCTTTTACAGCTAACTCAGAAGGATCTTTCTCACCAGCCATAATCTCATTTGCATTTACAACACAATCAAGCATGTAGTTGTAATCTGCTGCTGTAGCCGGGTTAACCAGACGTTTCCAAGCATACTCAAAGTCGCCTGCTGTAACATCTTTTCCGTCAGACCATTTGATGCCATCACGAAGGTGGAAGGTGTATGTTACAGTTCCATCATCATTTGCTGTTTTGTCATAGCTCTCAGCCTGACCGTAAGTAAGTTTTGCACTATCGCATGTTCCGTCAGAACCTTCAACTTCCTCACCTGTGCTCTCCCATTTCATCAGACCTTCGAATAAATGGTTTGCCATGACAGCTCCATCCACGGAGGAGTTCAGGGCCGGATCCATTGTCATCGGCTCAGATGCGAAGTTTACAGTGAGGTTGAAATCACCGTCTTTGGAAGCTGTCTTCTCTGCTTCTGCAGATGTGTTGTTTTTGTTGTCGTTAGCTGCGCTGTTGTCGCTTCCACAGCCCGCAAGCATGGAAAAAGCGAAAGCTGCAACTAATACAACTGATACCAATCTCTTTTTCATAGTACTCTCCTTTATAAATTTATTGATAAAACAGGACTACCCTGCATTACCCAATTTCAATTGCTCCCACCAAAAAGTGAAAGCTGTCTCAAACAAGACAACGGCAGTATTCTACTGCTCTAACAGATGGCAGGCCACCCAGTGACCCTTCTCATATTCCTTGAATTTCGGAACGCATTCTTTACATTTATCCATTGCATATGGACAACGTGTATGGAAACGGCATCCGCTTGGCGGATTCATCGGAGACGGAATATCTCCCTCCAGAACGATACGCTGTCTGCTTCTGCTCACCTCCGGATCCGGAACAGGTACTGCAGAAAGCAGTGTCTGTGTATACGGATGCAATGGATGACGGTTCAGCTCATAGCTCTCAGCCAGCTCTACCATAGTTCCAAGATACATTACGCCGATACGGTGTGAAATATGACGAACAACGGAAAGATCATGTGCGATGAACAGATAGGTCAGTCCCATCTCTTCCTGCATATCTTCCAGCATATTTACTACCTGTGACTGAATGGAAACATCCAGTGCGGAAATCGGCTCATCACATACGATAAACTCAGGATTTACAGCCAGTGCACGGGCAATACCGACACGCTGCTGCTGTCCACCGGAAAACTCGTGCGGATAACGGTTTGCATGCTCTGTATTCAATCCTACTCTGCCAAGCAGCTCTTTGATACGATCCGTACGGTCCTGCTTATTCGGAAAAAGCTTATCAATATCAAGTGCCTCTCCGATAATCTCTCCGACTGTCATACGCGGATCCAGACTTGCGGAAGGATCCTGGAAAATAATCTGCATTTTCCGTCTGTATGGAAGCATATTCGCCTGTTTTGCTTTCGGGACTTTTACATGATGTAACTGTCCTTCTTCATCTCTCTGCCACGGATCCTGTCCCTCGAAAATTGTCTCACCGTCGTAAACAATTTTTCCGGAAGTCGGCTCATGCAGCTGAAGGATCGTACGGCCCAGAGTGGTTTTACCACATCCGGACTCTCCTACGAGGCCAAGTGTCTCACCGCGGTTGATAAAGATAGAAATATCTTCTACCGCCTGTACACCAGGTCCTTTTAATCCCTTAACCGGGAAATATTTTTTCAGGTGATCAACCTGAACGAGTACATCATTTTTCTCACTCATGGCTGTCTACCTCCGTTTTTTCAATATTCGCTGTCTCAGTATTATCTTTTTTTGCTTCTTCCAGACAATCCTGTACACGTAGCCAGCATGCAGCACGATGGTTTTCTCCCATCTCTACATATGGCGGCATCTTCTGCAGACAAATCTTCATCGCATGTTCACAACGCGGCGCAAACGGACATCCCTCCGGCGGATTCAGCATATCGACCGGTGAACCCTCGATCGGGATCAGACGCTCATAGCTTTCTGCATCTACACGCGGCATAGAACGAAGCAGACCTTTGGTATAAGGATGACCCGGATTATAGAAAATATCATCCACCGGTCCCTGCTCTACCATTTTACCTGCATACATAACGGATACTTTGTCACAGATCTCAGCAACAACACCAAGGTTATGTGTGATAAAGATAATACCCATGTGATTCTGCTTCTGAAGTTTTTTCATCAGTTCGAGAATCTGTGCCTGGATGGTTACATCCAGAGCAGTTGTCGGCTCATCAGCGATCAGAAGCTTCGGATGGCAGATCAGACCCATCGCGATCATAACCCTCTGACGCATACCACCGGAAAGTTCATGCGGGTACTGTTTCATACGTTTTTCAACGTTGTTGATACCTACTTCTTCCAGCATTTTCATTGCATGCTTCTCAGCATCCTCTTTGCTGACGCTTTTATCATGTGCTTTCAGAGCCTCAACCAGCTGATTTCCGATCGTATATACCGGATTCAGACAAGTCATCGGGTTCTGGAAGATCATTGCTACTTCTTTTCCACGAAATGCAATCATTTCGTCTTTTGTCTTGGAGAGCATATCCTGTCCTTCAAATGTAATAGATCCGCCTACTACTTTACCGGGATTCTGAAGTAATCCGATGATAGAATATGCTTCCACACTTTTACCGGAACCGGACTCACCTACGATACCCATAACCTCATCGTAGTTTACGTCGTACGAAATTCCGTTTACTGCTTTGACTTCTCCTGCCGGAGTAAAGAAAGAGACCTGGAGATCTCTGACCTCTAACAGTTTATCTGTTTTATTTTCCTGTTCCATATCGTCTCCTCCTCTCCTTATTTCTTTAACTTCGGATCTAATGCATCGCGAAGTCCATCACCGAACAGGTTCAGAGCCAGAATCATAAGACTCAGGATGAATGCCGGGATAAATAATCTGTATGGATATGTGCTCAGACCACTCAGAGCCTCAGAACACATAGATCCCAAACTTGTCAGCGGAGCAGATACACCTACACCGATGAAAGAAAGGAAGGATTCCAGGAAGATTGCGGATGGAATCTGCAGGAATGTGGTTGTAATAATCTGTCCAATACAGTTCGGAAGCAGATGCTTGCTAATGATACGTCCGCCTTTTGCGCCAAGGGCACGGGCAGCTGTCACATACTCCTGCTGTTTTAACTGAAGGATCTGTCCACGGATGATTCGGCTCATGGTTACCCAGTATAATAAACCGAATGCGATAAACATGGAGATCAGGTTTGGTCCGAGAATCGTTACCAGATTCTGCATCGGGCCGTCACCGGAGTTCTGGAACTGCTCCAACGCCGGTTTTAATGTTGCGGAAAGCAACAGGATGATCAGCATCTCCGGAATGGAGTAGATGATCTCAACAATACGCTGCATTACCGTGTCGACTGCACCACCGCAGTAACCGGAAACGGATCCGTATAACGCACCGATGATCAATACGATAATTGCCGCACATACACCAACGATGATAGAAATTCTTGTTCCGACCATGACACGGACCATGATATCACGTCCCTGGTCATCGGTACCAAATACATGTGGGAATACTTTCTCCCCGTCTGCTTTTTTCTGAAGCTCCTGTGTGGAATAACCAAATACTTTATGCTTGATGCCCAGGGCTTTTGCAGCCTCGGCTTCCGTCACGTGCTCCTCACTCTCTTTTGACTGAGAAACATTTGCTTTCGCACGAATCTTGGATTCCTCAATACGGGATAACTCTTTGCCTTCTGCGGCCGCTTCTGCTCTGGCTTTCTCGACAGCCTCATCCGGTGTCAGGTTTGCAGTCTGATTTTTCTCTTCCATGTAATCATTGATCTTCTGCTGGTCTTCCAGTGTGTAATGCCATGGATGCAATGCCTCGGAACCACGCACCTGCTGTTTGTAAGTATATGGAACCAGGCTCGGTCCCACAAATCCGAAAATAACCAGGGCAATGATGATTGCCAGTGCAACCATTGCCACTTTATTCTTACGAAGACGACGCCATGCATCTGCCCAGTAGGAAACACTCTTACGATCTTTGATAAAATCTGCTTTTTCCTGTGAGCTTGCCGCATCAAATGCATCCTCCGGTAATTTGCTCCACTCTAAAATATCATCAATATTCGGTTGAAGAGAGCCTGGCTTTTGAAATCTTTTCTTTCCAGACATGCTTAGTTTCCTCCCTTCGACAGATTGATACGCGGGTCTACCAGTTTGTAACACAGGTCTACGATCAGGTTCATGATGATGATGAAGGAAGCCAGGAAAATAGTGGTTCCCATAATCAACGGATAATCACGGGTCTGGATAGCCTGGATAAAGTAACGGCCCAGTCCCGGAATAGAGAATACCTGCTCAACAACCATACCGCCGCACAGTGTAAATGCAATCTGCGGTCCCAGATAAGTAATAACCGGGATCAGTGCATTTCTCAGTGCATGTTTGAAAATAATCTTGCTGTTTTTCAGACCTTTTGCACGCGCAGTCTTGATATACTCCTGATTGATAGAATCAAGCATCGCTGTTCTGGTCTGTCTTGACAGATAACACATTGGGTAAAATCCCAGTGCCAGACATGGCAGGACATAACTCTTTGGTGTTCCGTCAAATAATGCCGGGAAAACTTTTACTCCCGGAATACCCCCACATAATGTATGCAACAGCATTGTTGCCACTACGAATCCAGGCATGGAGATACCGATTGTACAAACAACTCTAAGGAAGCTGTCTACCCATGTACCTCTTTTGTAAGCTGCCAGACATCCAAGCGGAAGTCCGACTGCAATTGCCCATAAAAGCGCAAATACGCCGATTTTTGCAGAAACCGGGAACATATCTTTGATGATGTCTAAAACTGCACGGTTTTTCTGCATTTTGATTGATGTACCGAAATCTCCGTGAAGAAGATTTCCGAGATATTTGCCCAACTGAACAATCAGGGGCTGGTCAAGTCCATATTTAGCATTTAAAGCGTCGATAGTGGCCTGTGTCGGAGTTTTCTCAGATAACCACGGATTTCCCGGGATTGCGTTCATCAAGAAAAACGTAACACATGCAACTACCAGCACCGTGACAATCGCCATTAAGACTCTTCGTGCTGTGTACTTTGCCATTTTTTACACCTTTCCTCTCTCATTCTCATACGTCACTTTGTCGCCAATTTTATACAATTCTATAACACTTTACCATTGTAAATTGTCGACAATATTGTTTATTATAACTGTTTTTTACATAATGGTCAACCAAAACAGTTATTTTTTGTATTTATTTTTCGGACAGCTGTTTTCGATGCGCGTACACTCCTCCTCTTTTTGTCCTTATCTTACAGAATTATATTCAGAATAAGGTAAAAACACGCAAAAGTCCGTAGTGAAAAATACGGTTTTTTGTATAATTTTACTTTTCTGAAATGGAGGGCTGGCGAAGGACATGCACACGGACACGGACATTTTTCTGCATCCGCATTTCATTTACTCCAAACGGTGCCACAGCTGACGCTGCCCTATTTTTATACTGGAATATTTTCCTGTTTCGTTATAGAATAACAGAGTAAAATGATGTTGGGGGCAAAAGATGCCGTACGAATTGTTCCGTACTTCGTACTCCCACAATTCTACCCAATATTCGCATATCGTGAAGCTGACGC
>PPYE01720643.1_pt1 | contig 42305 bp, 46 predicted proteins | sample 1559881 | NCBI WGS metagenome assembly PPYE01 (sample SAMN08240022, study PRJNA423297) | Human gut metagenome, whole genome shotgun sequencing project. | reverse complement strand
ATGGAATGGTTCTGTTCCGCAGGTACAGGGAAACTCAACGCCGATTGTTAAAATTGCAGAATAAATATTGTTGATGTCGATTTAAATGAGAGCCTTTATGAGCCTTCGACCTTTGAATATCAGAGGAAGGAAGGCTCTATTTTTATGGATTTTCAAGGCCATAGGGCGATCATAAATGGTCTAAAGCGGCAACTGGAATCCCCGCCGTCGTATGAATCACTGAGCTATTTACTGGCGGAACTGCGGTACACGATGGAAGACTGCCCTGATTTAGCACTAGAAGAAAGAAAATATGTTTTCACCTATTCTGGATTTATCAAAAAGTGGGCCTTAAAAAATTTTGAAAGGACAATGAATCAGCAATGGGACAAGCTGTATTGGGATACATTGCTGTTTGAGGCGAGAAACCGTGTCTTAGATAGTTATTTGCTGTATCTGGAAAAAAATCGAGATCCAGAAGATCGTTTCTATGAACCGCGGCGAACCCAGTTTATAAAACTTGGACTTGTGGACGCTCTTCAAGGATTGCTTGATGATCGGTATGATATTGTGAGCTTTTCTATGCCGCCAGGCACTGGAAAAACCACATTAGGTGAAATGTTTTTATCTGGATTTATGGGATGGTTTCCTGATCTGTGCAATTTATTTTCTTCTCACTCTGGCCATGTTACCAGAATGGTATACCAGGTATTATGCAACATCCTTGGCATCGGGTTAAAGTCCGGCCAGATTCCAGAGTATGCTTGGCGAGAGATATTTCCGAATGTTCCCATTGAAAGCAATAATGCAAATGAGCAGGAAATCAATCTTGGTAAGTTCAAGCCGTTCAAGTCCATTACCTGCAGAGCATTGGGGGCATCGCAGACAGGTGTAACTCGATGCGAGGGCATTTTATATTGTGATGACCTTTGCTCTGGAATCGAGATGGCTTTATCTAAAATACGTTTGGATAAGCTATGGACTATGTATAGCACGGATCTCAAAACTCGAAAGAAAAAAGGAAAGCGTGGGCGTAAATGCAAGGAGCTTCATATTGCAACAAGATGGTCAGTCTGGGATGTGATTGGAAGAATTATAAATATCTATTCCAAAAGTGATAGATGTTGTTTTATTTCAGTTCCAGATATTGATCCGGAGACCGGAGGAAGTAACTTTGATTACGATTATGGCGTGGGATTTGATGTTGAGTATTTTGAAGATATTGAGAAGTCCCTTGATGATATTACATACAAATGCCTTTATAAAAGCACGCCCGTAGAACGAGAAGGAATTCTTTATGATCCAGATCGCCTCAGACGCTATTACGGAGAATTGCCACCAAGAGAGCCGGATGCGATATGGGCTTTCTGCGACACAAAAGATACAGGATCAGATTTTAACTGTCTCGGAGTATTTTTTCAGTATGGAAATGATTATTATCTGCATGATGTGGTGTTCCAGAGTATAGATCCGTATCTGTTGGACGATTTGAATGCGGATTGTTTGGTTAGAAATAATGTTCAGATAGCCGTATTTGAGAGCAACAAAGAAGGTAGCCGAACTGGTGATAAGGTACAGGAAAAAGTTCGTGAAAAAGGTGGAAGGGCAAGCATTGAAAAACGATTTACCACGACCAATAAAGAAACAAAGATTATAGTAAATAGCCCTTGGGTTATTGAGCATGTTTTGTTTAAGCATCCAGATTGCTACGAGGTCAAATCGGACTATGGTCAGTTTATGTCGTGGTTATGCGCATACAGCCAGTTGGCAAAAAATACCCACGATGATGCGCCGGATATGGTTGCGATGCTTGCTGTTCATCAGAGTGGAAATGGCGGAATGGCGAAGGTACAAGTTTATTCGCGCCCATTTTAGAGAGGAGAATGCAATTATGATTAAGGTTCTGACAAGGGATTATCTGGCAACTTATACATATCTGGAATCAGAGATCAAGCGCATTCGACGCCGGATCAAGCACTATGAAGACAATCCGGTTCAGCAGGTATGCGGAGTTGTTAAGGGATCCATGCAGCAGTTTCCTTTTACAGAATGTCATTTTGTTGTTTCCGGAGCGACCGTAAAATCTACGGAGGAACGCGATAAGACTATTCGTCAGCTTCTCATCGACCTCAAGGGCAACGAACAGCTTTTCGAGGATATGAAACTGGATATTGAGCAATATCTGGAGAGTTTTCCGCCGGAACATCTACAGGACAAGCAGTTGCTGATCATGAAATATGTGGAGAGAATGTCTGACTATGATATCGCAGCTGAACTTGACTGTGATCGGAGTACGGTGTCAAAAAGAATTGACAGGATTATAGAGCGGATAAATTCGCAGTAGTTACGGATCATATAACAATTTACCGATTATAGGGAAATTCACCAATAAAAAACACAAAGACATCATTAAAATTGGCTCTGCCGTAAACTCTCGCTCTGTCGTATGTGTACTTCCCAGATATAATACCCTTACTACTATTAGGTGTATATATTCTTCGCTTGAAATTAGTGCTGGAGAAGATCAATTTCAGCTATTCGCATGGGATACCAATACGCAAAACGATTCCACATCCACAAACTTGGAAGGATACTACATTGTAATGCCAATGTTGTCTAAGTAATAGCTTTGCTTTCGTTCTCGTAGCTATCAAACATAAGTAGCCATTCCACATATATATGTCAACTTTGAGGCATTAACTCCTGTTGACATACTAATACTTATTCCTGAAATATTAAGAACTACGGGCGTATAGGTTGCTCTGGCCCATTCACCAACATCCCTGCCTTGTATGACTATATATGCAGATTTAGCAGGTCGCAATTTCTCTGGTATATTGCTTGCTATAATATCATGTCCTGTAAGAGCTTTTGCCTTAATAACGATGCTTAGAACTTTTACATTACCCACACGATATATCCTTAGGTAGTAATCTGCGGCAGGATCATAATAATCTGGATTGAGTAAATCAGTCAGATCATTAACTTCCACACTCAAATTGTTATTTACATGTAAACAAAAAAAGACGGCACCGAGGGAGATATTGTGGTGTTGCCTTTGAAAGGTTGCAGGGTATGGATCCTGCATCAATATAAACGTAAATAAAGTAGAATTGTGACCGTTAAATATAATTTGTAGAAAAAATGTCAACTCAATTTTAATTCATATTCAGAATCACGCATTTCACCACGCATCTATGTTAGAATGTCATTGTGAAATAGAATGTTCAGATTTTGAATGTGGAGATAAAAAATGATTGATATTTATTGCACCACAGTTCAACTATATGGAATTCAGATCAGATATGATGTTATGGAAAAAATAATGGCTGATGATTTCATATCAGAGAATGATTTTATTAAGCTTACGTTCAAAGATGGCGTAAAATGTGCAGTACGAAAAAAGGATATTATCAGTTTTATAGAGTCAGATGAGGATGAGTAGCACGCAGAAATGCGTGTTATTTTTATGCGCAAAAAGGAGGCGGGAATAGTAATGGCATTTGATGGATGGCTCTTAAAAATCAATGGAGAAATATTCCCGAACAACTTGATCGCGTTGGAATCATACAAGTGTACACCGGATCAGATAATGGATCTGGATCCATACCGTGATGGCGATGGGGTGTTGCATAGAAATGCACTGCCGCATACAGCAACGTCGATTGAATTTACCACACCGCCCATGCATTTACCAGATGTTGAACGACTCAATCAGTATATACAGCATGGAGCAAGGGTTCAGTGTGAAATAGAGTATTGGAATACCAATACATCGTCATACGCATCTGGGACCTTTTATATCTCAGATGTGCCGTATGAGATCATAAATGTGGATGAGGTAAAGAAAACCATCCTGTATAAGGGGATAAAAATAACAATTACAGAATATTAGCGAGGTGAGGATAGATGCTGGCGTTGCCAGAAGAAATAAAGAAAATATTTTGGCAGGACAATATAAACGAGAAGACACGGCGGAAGTGGAAGCTGCGTTTTTTTGATTCTGATATCCAGCTGATCTATCCGGAAGACACCTTGTTTCCAGCAGATGACTTGTTTCCGGTAGAGCAGGAACCAATATATGTCATTGACAACAGTCAGATGCAGACTGAGTCGTTAAAGATCACGGAGAGCCTGTGCGAGTCTGATACACTGGCATACGGCGAATGCAATGCGGCACAACTTGAGGTTACAGTTGCGGATGTGTTGCAGGATTTGACAGGGAAAGAATTCATGGTCAGCGTTGAAGTTGGGGACTATGAGATGTCCATGGGAATCTATACGGTGGAACAATTTACTCGTCAAGCGGACCGGCGAATGAAAAAGATTACGGCTTATGACCGGATGCGCAAATTCTCAACTGATGTTGCTACGTGGTATCAAGGACTTAAATTTCCAATGTCGCTTCGGGAGTTCCGGTGCAGCCTGTGTGAGTATGTCGGCATACAGCAGATAGATGTGAAATTGCCATTAGATGATATGCAAGTTGCAAAGACAATTGAGCCAGAGCAGCTAAATGGGCTTGATGTTATTCAAGCAATTTGTGAGATTAATGGGTGCTTCGGTCATATGGACAAGACAGGCCGACTGAAATACCAATTTTTAGATAAATCAGGACTTTATCCTTCGGAAACCTTGATGCCATCGGAGGAACTTTTCCCCAGTGGTTTGTCAGATAGCGAAAATACAGAACAGATAGCCTTTTACAAGCAGTCTGAAACAACGTATGAAGATTATGTTACGCAAACCATTAACCGTGTGCAGATACGTCAAGAAGAGGGCGATATCGGCGCATTATATCCCAATGATACCGGAGGGAGCAATACATATGTGGTAGAAGGAAATTTCCTGGTTTACGGGAAATCAGCAGATGATTTGGCAACAATCGCATCATCTGTCTATGATCAGATATCAGGGATTTCTTATCGACCATGTAAGATTGTGACGGCGGGGCTGCCTTGGGTAGAAGTTGGAGATGGGCTGGTGTGCTATACATCTGATGATGTGATTGAGACTTATTGCCTTAAACGCACAATATCTGGCATACAGGGCATGATGGACACATTTGAAGCGTCTGGTAGCAGTGACTATGAGGAAAATTTCGATATTCAGAGTCAGATAACTCAGCTTGAGGGGAAAGCGGCTGTCATCAAGAAGAATGTTGAGGAAGTATCAGTTCGTGTTACAGACCTCAAGAACTACACAGAAGCCCAGTTCAAGGTGACGGCAGAAGCCATCACGGCGGAAGTTACCCGTGCCAAGAACGAGGAAGAAAAACTTTCTTCAAGGATAACACAAACAGCGGACGCTATTACGTTAGAGGTTTCTCGTGCGACGAAATCAGAGGAAGCGCTATCAACGAAGATTACTCAAACGGCAGATGCAATTACTCTTGAGGTTAACAAAAAAGTTTCTAAGGGTCAAGTAACCGAGAATCTTAACTCTGAGTTGAAGATCACCGGGAATAAGATTGAGATGACGACAGGACATTTTGTCATCAACTCGAAGAACCTTAAAGTGACAGAACAGGGAGATCTCGAAGCATCTGGGAAAATCACAGCCCAGTCTGGAAGAATCGGAAACTGGACCATAGATGATAACGGCCTTGTTGGTGATGATGGATCAGATCGCAGTGCGACAATTATTGGTGGCCACATTGAAGGCTCCACAATGAATGTTGCTGATGGAATCCTTAATGTGGAAGATGGTTATGGAAACTCATCCGCTATTGTTAGGATTGGTGATTTTGTGTGTTCGGATGAGTACGGTAGGAGTATTTTTCAATCATCCGATGAGATGACCGGAATGTCTGGAAATCCGTCAAACTCTAAAGGCTTGTATTTGTGGGCTGGATATCGTGGCAAAAGCGATTATGCCTTTGTTGTTAATGCTGACAAGGAAACTCATATCCGTGGATCACTGCACATAAGCGGTAATTTGTATCTGAACGGAACAAGCATCTCAGGTGGATCGTCAAGCATCTCTGGTAGTGTGTCATCATTAAAAGTAGGATACGACCTCGATGGATCATGGGGATCAGATTGGCTCGAAATCTACCCCAAAAACAAGCCGAATATCAACGATTATCCAGACTATGAAGGAATGGATTATCTATATGTATACCTTGAAAGGCATTATAAGAGTTAAGGAGAATATGGGAAATGGAAGAAAAGAGAACACTTGAATATGATTATGAGCTCATGAAACGTGCCGGGGCGCTCCTTAATTCGATTACAGTTAAAGGCGTTGAAAATATCCGTGCACTTGCTGAACTTGCTAACATCTTGGATTCCGGACATTTTGTCGAGGAGAATGATGAAGCAATCATAAAACACAAAAAAGGTGGTCCAGATGACGGGCCGAGGAAGAAAGAGGGTGAATCCTAATGGCGTATCAATCTTTCTATAACATCACAGATTGGCAGAATCTTCCGGCGCAAAAGACTGCTTTAAACAGGACAAATCTTTTGCACCTTGAAAATGGCGTTAAAGAAGCTGATAACAGAATCGTGCAGCTGGACGCTTTAAAGTTGTCCATGGAGATCGCCAACACACTTGTAAATTCTGTAAATGTAGACACAAAAACAGGTGTTATTACGGTTACTAAACTGAACGGCGCTATCGAAACGTATGATTTAGACATTGAGCGTGTCGTTACTAACTTTGATGTGACGGATGAAGGTATCATCATTCTGACATTGGCTGATGGAACTGAAAAACAGGTTGATATTGGGAAATTCATCAATACTTTCAAAAGTTCGGCCACAGTTGCTTTTAGCATGACCGATCGTGAGGTGACAGCCACTATCATAGATGGTTCAGTGACGATGAATAAGCTGGATCCATCCATCCAGTCAGAATTTCGTCAGTACATGCTTGACGCGCAGAATGCCAGAGATGCAGCGTTGCAGTATCAGAAATTTGCTAAACGATATACCATTGGTGATGCTGAATTTGAGGGCAGTGATACCGATAATGCAAAATATTACTATGAAGGTACAAAACAGGCTGCGGAGACCACGGTAACTAATGCAAAATCTGCGGCGCAGGATGCAGAAACTGCAACAGCACAGGCAGCGATTGCGACTCAAAAAGCAACCAACGCAGCGGCGTCAGCCAATAGTGCTTCAGCGGATGCACAGATAGCATCAGAAAAATCGAAAATAGCAACGGCACAATCAGAAAATGCAACGCAGAGAGCACAAGAAGCGGCAAATAGCGAACAGACAGCAACTAAAAAGGCAGAAGATGCAGTAAATAGTGCCAATGATGCTAAAAGGTATGCAGTAGGTGGCGTTACCGCTGAGGACGCACAAGATAATGCAAAATATTACTGCCAGCAGGCCCAGAAGCTGAAAGATCAGATAGATAATGCGGCAAGTCTGGTAATACCGCAATTTTTCATTGATCTGGAAACCGGCGCCCTTATGAGTGATAAGAAAGCACAGGGAATGAGATTCTGGCTTGAGGACGGAGCATTCTACGGAGAAGCTGGATCAGAAGAAATGGAGGTAACGGCGTAATGGCTGTAAACTATGGACAAGTGGCGATTGTGCCTAAAGACGAATGGAACGTCGAGACACAGTATAAAGTAAACAACTTAGTATCATATGACGGAAGCAGTTATGTGGCAAAAGTGCAGCCGCCGGTTGGAACACTTCCAACAGATACATCTTATTGGCAGGTATCGGCAGCGGGAACGAAAAAAGCGACCGCTGACAGCCTTGGAACCGTAATGCCGGATGGAACGACTACATCAGTGGGAGAAGACGGCAAACTGTCTGTGAATACTGCGCAACAGGATGCACTTGGAGTTGTCAAAGGCAGCGATGATATCACTGTGGGTGAAGACGGCAAAATGACCCTAAATACTACGTTTGAACAGGCCACGGAACTTGCAAATATTATTGCAGGTGAAGCAATCAAGTCCGTTTTGGGCAAGGTGTCCAAAGCCATTGCAACAACCATGAGTTTGGATGAAAATGCTTTGCTCAAGAATATGATTTCCGGGATTGATGTAAATGATGGGAACAAAGTGCCGAGTAGCGCATATATTCATTCTCTGGTTGAACGAATTGGAATGGGTACTGCGCTTGAGGGGGGATTTGATAACTTAACGGCTGGGCTCAATTCAGTAAATAACAATTTGAGTAATTCCGGGATCCCGATTGTAAAGAAAATTACGGATCTGTATAGCATAAAGGCATCAGGATTTTATTACTATGATGCTGGCGCAACGAATGCCCCAATGTCATCAAGAGGAGGTATGATAGTTGCAAATTATTTAAGTGATTCGTGGATATCTTTAAATGTTGTCCCATACGCATCGTCAAAAATATACACCAACACAAAATATAACAACACATGGGTTGGTTGGACCGAATCTGCAACAAAGGATGATTTACCAAATATTTTTACAGCCCAATTAGGCACATCCAACCTAGAAGGTAATCATGCTACAACCATAAAAGGATTATGGAATAGCTTTCCAGAAAATCAGGTATTTGCTTGTAATTTAGTTGATAGTAATAATTTCTGCGTATGCGGTTATATATATGGTAATCATAAATACGGAGCAGTATTATATTTGGCTTTTAACGATTGCGGCATCGTAAAATGTAATAACGGAACTTTTAGCGATACAAAGCTATGATACTTCGGTCAACGACGGCGCATACCAATGCCATCCAGTGGAATTCCGACCAAAAACTACTATTTGGGGATTATCAGATATTAAGATACACCAGCCATAGTTAACTGAAGTGCGCGTCCATAAGATACTAAATCCGGATGTACCAAAATATCCGTCAGAATCTGATGGTTCTACACGAACAAATGTACATTTACCTGGCGTACCATTATTTTTTACCACATTCACCAATATTGGATAATTTCCCGCTTAGAGATTCTCGGACAACTGGCACGAGTGGCGGAGGCTGCTTATGTGCGGCTATTGTTAGTACAAAAGCAGAATGCACTATCTCATTGCAAGGTTATGGATATAGTAGCGGAACTTATGATTATATTGGAAAACTTTTTGCGGTACAGCTTGCATGATGTATAATTACTTTGTCCAGACTGTTTTTCCATTCAGCATTAGCTTAACTGCATTTTCACCATCAGAAAGGAACGCCAGGGAGCAAGTATTTCCTGATCCATCTTCTATATCAAGATAAATATTTTTCAATCCATCAGTACCGCTTCGAACTTTAAACGTTTTTGCGTTTCCGCGAAAATCAATGGATTTCGTTAAATCATCCTTTGTAACATACTGATCCCATCCCTTCCATTTTCCGTTCTCGCAACTATTAACCGCAAGCGGACAGCTCTTAGAAATTCCGAACAGCAGAACTGTAGCAATTTTCCCCGTTGCGCGAACGCTAATTGTTGCACTCGAATACATGTAACTGCTATTAGGAAGATCTGTTCCAGTGTAACCAGTACCCGGAAATCGAACAGCGTGTAGTCCTTCTGAAAGCGTTAAGGCGTAATCTAAAACGCTTGAATATAATGGAGTATCCAACCGAGATTTTGTGTTACTCAAATTGTTATTTGGGTAAACATGAAGTTTGTTCATCAAATTTTTTAACCTTAAAAACAAAGAGTCCTTGCGGGCTCTATTTTTTATGAAAGGAGTTCTTTCTATATGAAATATGAAAAAATCAAATTAACCAATGGGAGTGAGTATGAGATCGTTCCTGGTGGACTCCGGGAGAGTTCAGACAAGACATCTCTGACAATTATTGCTCTTATGGGTGATAAAACCTTGGCTGACGTGGATTCTGAATTTGATGTGGCTGAAAATGTAGAAAAGATCACTGTTCTCGATTCTGATGGAGAACCCATTGATATCAAGAAGGGATATCGATATGAAGTCGGGTGCAAAAAGCAAAAGGACTATGTTATCGGCCGAGAAGAGGTAGTTATTGAAACAGCTGATGCAGCAACGACGGAAGTTTCCGAGTCCACAGAGACCGAGGTACCGGTAGAAAAAGAATATCGTGATATCACGGGAACAGTTGCTATCATCGAACTGAGTACAGGCGACCTTCGTAAAGAAGTGGATGAGCTGAAAGCAACCCTTGCAGAACAGTCAGCAGCTATTGACACATTGATCCTTGGAGAACTGGAGGGCTAAATTATGTACGAGAGATTGAAAAGATTATATGTAACAGGGAAACTTAGCGATACTGGATTAGCCAATGCCGTTATTAAAGGCTGGATTACTGAAGAACAACGAAAGGAAATTGTTGCAGCCAAAAAGAAAAAATAGCAGGAGGTACTGGACATGACAGACGAAGAGGTTGCTGTAAAGTTTGAAAATCATGATCAACAGATAAAATCCCTCAAGCACAGAATGGATGAACAAGAGGAGCAAGGGAAATCGCTGAGCAGCCTTGCACTGTCAGTGCAGAAGTTAGCGCTGTCTATGGAATCCATGATTGAGGAACAGAAGAGCCAAGGAGAGCGGCTTGTCAAATTGGAATCTGAGCCCGGAGAGCGCTGGAGCGGCATGACAAAAACCATATTTAATACTATGGTTGGCGCTGGATCTGGGGCATTGGCGGTCGGGATTATTCTGTTGATGGCTCATTACATTAAATAGGAGGAGTTACATATGTTGGAGAGATTGTCGAAACTGATTGATGTTAAAAGCATCATGACACTGGCACTGACAGGTGGATTTATTGGTCTTACATGTGCCGGAGAAATCACAGGTGACCAATTCCTTACTATTTTCACCATGATTGTCGGTTTTTATTTTGGTACACAGGCGCAGAAATCCGGTAAGTAGAGAGGAGGTGATCCTTTTTCTCCCGGTCACGGGGTTATGTGGCGTTGCAAGGGCTCAGAGAAATCTGGGCCTTTTCTTAATATAATAGGAAGGAAGACACTTATGAAGATATCTCAAAAGGGATTAGAACTTATTAAAAGATTTGAAGGATGCCGGTTGAAAGCATATCAGGACAGCGTCGGTGTCTGGACTATTGGATATGGCACTACAAATGCAGATAAGGCGATCACAGGTGCAACCATCTGTAAAGGACTGCATATCAGTCAGGAAACAGCGGATGAATGGTTGAGACAGTCTGTCGATAAAAAGTATGGACCGAAGGTAGAAAAATATAATGCCGCATATGGGTGGAACCAAAATGAATTTGATGCACTCGTAAGCTTTGCGTATAATATCGGTTCCATTGACCAATTAACCGCAAACGGGACCAGAAGCCGGTCAATGATTGCAGAAAAGGTTCTCCAATACAATAAAGCCGGAGGAAAAGTTTTCCCAGGATTGACGAGACGTCGTGAAGCTGAACGGGCATTATTTTTAACTCCTATGGTTTCAGAGAAAAGGACCGGGTGGAAAAATGAAAATGGTAAATGGTCATTCTACTTATCAAATGGTCAGAAAGTGAAAAATGACTGGTACTGCGATAATGGAAAGTGGTATTGGTTCGGGGCTGATGGAACCATGTTTGCAAATCAGTGGGTTCAGTATAAAGGAAAATGGTATTATCTCTCTGATAGCGGCACAATGGTGACGGATAAGTTATTCGCAATTAAAAATGAAATATTTGCATTTGGAAGTGACGGAGTGATGAGAGAAGGAGCATTTACTGTTCATACAAATAGCCGCGGAGCTATCGAATTATAGGGCGGGTTATCCGCCCTTCTTTAATGTCTGGCGTTTCTAACCGAAAATTCCTATATTTTAAGCTATACATTAACAATTTGGATTCAAAACTTGAATTAGTTACGACGGGGTTTTTACCTTTAACAGCCGCCACAATTAACCCAAATAATTACACGAATTTTACTTTTAACCCATCATTGCCATCTGGTTATATATTGGTTGGTGCTTGCCTAAAAGACACAAACGCACTTACTGGTAAAGTTGTACCAGTATATTGTAATGCTTCAAGCTCTAATGGGACGCATAGGATCGATTTTCGATTAGCCAATATTTCCGATGATCCCGTGTCTATAACGGAGAGTATGGGAGTAGCATTTTATTTATTTGTTAGAAAAAGATAATAGCGCCAAGATATAATCATGCCTATGTCAAAATCTGCATCACACTGCTTGGAATCAATCGTTTTTGACCATCAACCGTGATAAGTAGACCAGTAGGTTTGTTCGACCAGTCCAGAGCGATTCTGGATGATACTTTTTTATCTAAATCATCCTTTGTAGCAAGATTGATCCATTCTGACCAATTATCAACGCTGCCTTTTTTTGCTCGAAAGTATATATTGATTGTGTTATCACGAGTATGCCTTAAAATTTGTGTTCCATAGTTTGAATTGTCATTACTGGGATACCAATCTATAGTGACTTCACCATTTAGTACTTGAGTTGGTTTGTTAAGCAAAGATCCAACAATATTATTGCTGGCAGATCCATACGGTCCAAGTTTTACATTAAGATTATCTCCGTCATTCAATTTTTTTCGATCATACTTACTCAAATTGTTATTTCTTCCCCGAAGTCACGCATTTCACCAACGTATAATGATAAAATGATATCAGTCAATATTATGTGGGCATTCAGATTCGTTCTGAGTGCCTTTTTCTATGGAGAAATATGGAAAAACAAAATAAATCTGAGAAAAAGAACTTCATATGGAAAACAAAGCATACGCCACTGAAAGATAGAAAGACTTCCAGTGGCCTTACTTTTTGGCCGGAGAAGGTAGAAAGTGACGGTGATGGAGAGAATGCTGACCAAAGGTAGAAAAATGTTGTTTACCGATGTTGATGAGATAACTCCTCAAAACATTCTGCCAGTGCTGAACAAGGCTTTCTCTCAACATGAATGGAATGTCATGGAAGAAATTTACCTTTTTGACTATGTTGCCGGTGATCAGCCGATCCTTAATCGTGAGAAGAAAATCAGAGAGGACATTAACGAGAGGGTAGCAATCAACGTTGCACGCCGGATAAAGAACTTCAAGGTCGGATATGAATACAGCAATCCGATTACATATGTTCAGGCCGGAGAAATTCAGGCATTAAAAGGCAAGCTCGAAAGGATACTTTCCAAAATCTTTAAAAAGGATGAGTCAATCAAGGACGATTATCGAATCACAGCGCTGAATGAGATGCTGAGGGAGCAGAGCAAATCGTCTAAAGATGTTTTACTGGCTGATAGCTTTAAGACTTGTGGGCTTGGATATCGTTTGATTATGCCGAACGACAATGAGGATGAGTTATCACTTTTCAAAATCACGACGCTCAATCCGATGTGCGCCTTTGTCGTGTACAAAAATGATGCGTTCCGGGAGCCAATGCTTGGCGTATCGTTCGCAATCACCGATAACGGAACCTACAAAATTGGCGCATGGAGCAAGAAAAACTATTTTGAGATTACCCGTCCTATTGGCCTGCGTGCATCATGCAATAAAGGATTTACTGTCAAGCCGTGGGTATATGGAGAAATTCCAGTCATTGAGTATGCCAACGAGAGAAACATCCTTGGTGATAGTTTCGGATGCTTTGAGGCCGTGATTCCAATTCTGGATGAACTTAACACTGTTAACTCTGATCGTGCGAATGATATTGCTCAGTTTGTCCAATCTCTCTTGTGGTTCCATAACTGTGAACTGGATGAAGATCAGAAAAAGCAGATTGTAGATGGAAACGGCATGATTGTAACGAAGAGTGCTGGAGACAGACGAGATGCGAAAATCACTTATCTCACGCAGACGTTAAATCAGTCAGAGATTCAATCCTATGTAGACTACTTAAAAGGAGAAACGCAAGAAATCTCTGGTGTGCCGATGTTTGGCATTTCTACGGGCGGATCCACGGGAACAGCAACAAGTATGTCAAATGGGTACTCTGAAGCAGATTCAAGGGCGCAGACAAGCGAACAGGAATTTGAACAGTCTGAACGTCGCGCAATTAAGATGATGCTTGCGATTGCTCGTCATGATAAGAATAAAGATGATGCGGATATCGGTAGCCTGAGAGTATCTGATGTAGGAATTAAATTCTCCCGCAACAAGACATACAATCTGACTGACAAGGTCAACGCATGGGCAACAATGCTTAAGAATGGCGCCGACCCTCTCAGGGCAACTGAGATTGCTTCATTCACGACAGATCCGCAGCAGTTTACCGTTGACTCAATGGAAATGATTAAAAAGATACAAGAATCATATGCTACGAGCGACAGTTCTGCGACGGACGCGACAAAACCGGATGCTGATAAAATCATGCAGGATAATTCGGATCAGAGCAAAAACAGCCCTCTGTTCGGGAAATTATAAAATCAAGCACTCAGAGATGGGTGCTTTTATTATGCGGCAGAGAAGCCGCCATACAAATTTCGCAACAGACAACTTCGGAGAAGAAGTATAAAAGCGCAAATTTTAACAGGCAGAGAAGCCTTAAAAACGCAGGAGGTTATTTATGGTGGATTGGAAAGCTATTTTAGGAAGTGCTTACAGCGAAGGAATGACAGATGAAGAGGCGCAGGCGAAGTTCAATGAGCTTTATATGCCGAGGGCAGATCACGACAGAGAGATCCAGAAAAACAAGACTCTCATCGACCAGTATGCTGCTCAGATTGCCGAGAATAAGCGTAAGCAGAGAGAACAGATGTCAGAGTCTGAGAAAGCGGAAGCAGAGCGCAAAGAACAGTGGGATGCAATGGTGAAAAAGAACCAGGATCTTGAGAGGACTCTTAAGATTTCCGAACTGGCTGGTGCCTACATGGAAAGAGGCTTTGATAAGGATTTTGCAACAGAGACCGCAACAGCCATGTACGACGGAGACAATGCAACTGTTCTCAGCAATGAAAAAATCTTTGCGGATAAGCGGGAAGCATCTCTCAAGAGTGCTTGGGAGAAGGAGTATCAGGTAAATCCTCCGGCTGGCAATGGTTCTGGAAAAGTGGACCTCTCCAAGCAGATCGCAGAAGCCCAGGAGCGTGGCGATATGGTTGCCTACGCTTCTTTAGTTCGCCAGCAGAGCGAAATGAATGCAAAAAGATAGAAAGGATAGGTAGAAAATATGGCAGATACATATGCAATGAGTGGAAATACCCCGAATTACAGTGGGATGCTGTTTAACAAGGGTAATACAAAGACTCCGTTTTCCACTATGATCGGAGCAAGACGGAAATCAACGAACCATACAGAGTTCGTGACCGGACAGGAGTTTGAAACAGCACAGGGGTCTCAGCCGGATATCTCTGAGAGCAAGTCCCTGACAGCTCCGGATTCCAGTATTGTGACAAGGGATCAGAAAACGAACGTCACTCAAATTTTCCAGGAGTCCGTTGGTATTTCTTACGGTAAGATGTCCAACATGGGTACACTTGGTGGAATCAATGTTGCAGGACAGCAGCCGAACCCGCCGACTGAAGAAGATTTCCAGATTGCCGCGAAGATGGCTAAAATCGCGCAGGACATCGAGTATACCTTCATCAATGGTGTATACCAGAAATCTACAGGTGACAGCGTAGCCAACAGATCCCGTGGACTTTTGAATGCCATTACTACAAACGCAATTGATGCTGATGGCAAACCGCTTAGCTTTTTACTTCTCTGTGAGGTATTAAAGCTGATCGATGACAGCAATGGTTCTCTTGATGGACTTATTCTCGGTCTCGATGCCACAAGTAGAATGCAGTTAAATGCTGACGCTGCGGCGAACGGTCTGACTATCGTCAATGCGGGCAGAGTTGTAAATGGTATTGCTATCGATACCGTACTCACTCCACTTGGAACAGTAGGCATTAGAAGTCTTAAATATCTTCCGGCCGGTACGGTCGCTGTCTTTGATCCGTTAGTAATGGCTCCAGTTGAGCAGCCGGTACCGGGCAAAGGAAACTTCTTCCTCGAGGAACTCGCTAAGACTGGCGCGGGCACTAAGAAACAGATCTTTGGCCAGATTGGTCTTGATCATGGACCGGAGTGGTATGCTGCGAAGATTACAGGACTGTCTACAAACATGCCGAAGAACGGTGATCTCGCTCGTAAGGTATATCAGATTTCTGCATCTGATCTTGCTGACGAACCGGCTCTTGGAAAGCTGACAGTGGCATCTGTGGCGAGCACAACAACAGTTGGAAAAACAAAGGTCACAGTAACCCCGGCAAAGGATAGTGGCAATTCCTATAAGTACAAAGTTGGAAGCAACGCGACAGGCGTTGTGCTGAACCAGAATGTACAGACATGGCAGGCATGGAACGGCACAGATGAGATCGAAGCAACATCCGGCCAGGTAATCACCATCGTAGAGTGCGATGCAAGTTATAAGGCTGTGAAGGCAGGTAGCGCAACAGTTAAATCTAAAACAGAGTAGAGTGAGGTGAGAATGAGTGGAATCGGAAATCTTAGCTGATGTTATGGTATATCTCGGTGATGAGGTGACAGAGTCGGACAAGCCGGTTCTGCTCATCCTCGTTAATCGCGCTATTCGTAAGGTTTGTACGAAGCGTTATCCGTTCGGTTATTCGGATGAGGAAAAAGATAAAGCAGTGGAGAAGTATCGAGATACAATCTTCGAAGCGGCTGTTTACTACTGGGCAAAGCAGGGTGCTGATGGAGAGAGCTCTCACAGTGAAAATTCTATGTCCCGAACCTACAACTCAGATGATGATATCTTTTTCGATGTAGTCCCGATGGTAAAGGTAATGTAACCCCTCGAAATCGAGGAGTTTAAACGTATGGAAATTCATACGAATAAAAAAGACGGTGCGTGTCCGACTACACCTCCCGGTCGGGCGCAGGGTATGTGCATGGAATGGTGGTGGGCAAGCACATGATCGTCGTACGGGAGGAAAGAGGAGGTTAGCATGACAAGAAAAGAAGAACTGTTTGCGTATTATAAGTCAGTGAAGGATAGAGCCGTTTGTGTTACACTCTTCATAAAGATGCCGACAGGAGAAACAGAGGTTATCTCTAATTCAAACATCGAAGCGAAGATGGCATATATCGACAAGACCTATGATGATGAACTTGTTCATTCCGGCTGTAAACAGATCTGCATCGAGAACTATGCCTTTGCGTGCATGGATGATGCGATGGATTTCGGCAGTGCAATCATGAACATGAAGGAAGGGCTCAAGCTTGCCCGCAAGGGTTGGAATGGAAAGCACCAGTATATTCAACTTGCTTCTGGAATTTCATATAAAACGCCGGATGGAAAAATCGTCAACTGTGACCATGAGGCAATTGGCAACCGCGCTATTGCGTTTGTAGGAACCAGTGGTGTACAGATGGGGTGGCTTGCATCCCAGGCAGACATGCTTGCGGAGGACTGGATGGTCGTAGAGTAAGAGAGACTTAGTTCTCTCTTTTTTCTTTGCCGGAAGGAGAGAAGATGATGAGAGCACTGAAACGCAATAAGGTCAAGCTGTGGTATCAGCTCTACGATGCCAATATTCCCGTTTATGAAACGGATCTTGATGGAAATCCTGTTCTCGATCCAGTGACCGGGAATCCGCTTCTAACAGGTGAGTACATAGCCGGATATAAGAGCCCGGTGCTGTTCAAAGCGAATGTTTCTCCAGCCCGTTCTGAGGCATCTACAGATCCATTTGGCGTGAATGTAGAGTATGACAAGACCATTTGTTCATGCGATATGGATTTGCCCATCGATGAACTCTCAATGCTATTTGTGGACAAAGAACCACAGTATGATGAAGAGGGATATCTTTTCAATGATCCGGATTACAAGGTGGTCAAGGTGGCGAAGAGCCTTAATTCCCTATTGATCGCCATTAAAAAGAAAACGGAGGATGCAGATGGCTAAATATAGAAAGAAGCCGGTTGAAATTGAAGCAATTCAGTGGACTGGTGAAAATCAGCGAGAAATGTTCGACTTTCTTACCAATGGTGAGAAGAAAGACGAGTACATGACTTCTTCTGGAGAGACCTTTCGTATAGATCATTTTGCTATAGAGGGTGGTTTGGTCATTAAGACTTTAGAAGGCGAGCATGTAGCGAGTATCGGAGACTATATCATCAAAGGTGTTGCTGGTGAATTTTACCCATGTAAGCCGGATATCTTCGCAAAGACATACGATCTTGCAGAGGAGTAAACGGTCATGGCTAAAAAAGTAATCCGCGGAGACCTGTCAGCAAAGGGAATCCAAAGCATTATTGATCAGCTCAAGGGCTACAAGACAGATCTCCACCGTAAAGCGGAGCTATTCTGTGAGAAACTTGCAGAATCTGGGTTGGAAGTCGCAGAGAGCCATATTGCGGAGTCTCCGCTGGGTAAAACGATATCAGTTCGTATAGATATGGAACAGGCAGATGCTGGATGCAAGGCGATGCTGATTGCAACGGGACAGAAAAAGTCAAATGACTATGGCACCATTTCTACTCTACTCATGGTTGAGTTCGGTGCAGGTATTCACTACAACTTCAATGCCAATCCAAAAGCCGGTGAGATGGGATACGGTGTCGGAACTTTCCCGGGACAGATCCATGCATTTGAAGATGGATGGTATTACTGGGGTGAAGATGAAAAGTGGCATTATACGCATGGTATAAAGGCTACAATGCCAATGTATAACGCATCTGTAGCTATCCGTGAGAAGGTTCAAGAATGTGCGAAGGAGGTGTTTGGCTGATGATTGATATCTCATCCAGAGTTTATTCTAATCTGGCGAATGACGAAACCTTGAAGAAGTATCTGAAGGGCAGTGGTACCACGAAGAATGACAAGCCTCCGGCGTTCCCTTATATGTATGTGAAAACGCTTGGGGAACCGACCACAAGCGCATCTCTTCAGAATGATCAATGCGCAATAAAGGCTTCATTCGAAATCACAGTCTATGACTCTAAGTCAAGTACCACGGCAAAGCAGCTGATATTCCATGTTGCAGAACTAATGCGGCAGATGGGATTCACAACGAACTACGGACCGACAGAAATAGACCGATCAAGCACAACAGAAGCGTATCGTTGGCTCGCAAGGTTCAGAAGGACTTTTGGCGCTGGCGATTCATTATAAGACAACGGGACCATCTTGGAGATGGTTCTATTTTTTTACCTATTTTTAAGGAGGGCAAAATTTATGGCAGCAAAAGCTATTGATTTAAGTACCGCGGGCATCAAGGTGGCGTATGCAATCGAGGAGACTGCCGGTACAAAGCCGACCGCATTTACCAATATTCCGAATCCGAAATCTATTCCGGATACCAACCCGGAGCCGTCTACATATGACTCCACCTCTCTGAATGCGACAGAGTGGAAAACCTACATTGAGGGCTTAAAGGATATGGGTGGTGCGCTGCCTATCACCTTTGGTATGTCTCAGGTGTTACTGGATATGTGGGAGAAGCTGTGTGACGATGTAGAGACCGCATCAGCATCCAATAAGCGCATGTGGATGGAGTTCTATCATCCGAAGCTTACTAAGAGCTTTTTCTTTACCTGCACACCAACTAAGTTAGGCTTCCCGTCTGCTGACGTTGATTCTATCTGGGATGTTGATGCAAACGTAACTCCGACTGGCGAGATTGGTTGGGCTGAGGCTATTGCTCCGACAGACGCAGTGTAAGAATTTAAGGGAGGTAAATATTCATGAAGACTTTAAATATCGGTGATAAAGAGTATGTTCTGGAGTTCAGCTTTGAAGCTGCCAGTCATAAAGGCTGCATCAACAAGATGTTCAAGATGATGTCTGGATCCTATCTCGGTAGATCCGGTGTATCTGGTGCAGCAGACGAAACAAAAGCCGAAAGAGCATCAGCGCTCATTGATGGCGTCGCTGATATGTATTCCGAGATGCCGAATACCGTTCTCACAGCGTTCTATGCCGGTTTACTGGAAAACAACGCTGTCATGAACGAGAAAGAAGCAGGAAAGCTTCTTAAGCAGTATTTCAAGGAGCATGCAGATGAAACGGCGACATTCCCGGGATTCTTCAATTTAATCAAGGAGTGCATGGAAGATGACGGTTTTTTCAAACTGAGCGGGCTGGACAAGATGATCGAGAACCAGGCGAAAGCGATGGCGGAGGAAGCTCCGGAGGAGACAGCCAAGTCCGGATCCGAGAAGACCAAGCAGATCAAGGAGAAATCGACCTCTGCAAAATAATTGAGGAAGAAACCTTGCCGTATGCTCTGATGGTTGGTGTGCCGTATGATCTTTTCTGGCATCTGAATCCGCGGAAACTGAAAGCATTTGCTATGGCATATGCGCGGAGAAGGCAGGAACAGTTAGATGATATGTGGTACATGGGACAACTCGTAGCGGCAGCTATGGATGCGACGGTATGTAATATGATGCCGTTTGTAAAGCGTCCGCAGAAGGGCAAATACCCAGAGAAACCGATCAGAATCCTTCCAGAAACAGAAGCGGAACGCAAGGCGGCAGAAGAGCGGGAGCTTCAGAAGTTCATCGGATTCGCCGGTGCGCTTGAAAACAAAGTTAAATCGAAAACCACGAAGGGCGAGTGATAGTCATGTCACCCGCCTTTTTTTATTTACAGAAAAGGTAGGTGAATACCATGGCTGACGTGATTGATGAGTTAAAAGTCCAGATTGATGCCAGCACGAAAAATGCTGATGTGAAATTAGACAAGTTCATCGCAAAAATGGAGAACCTTCAGAAAGCGGTTACGGGCTTGTCTGGGTTCAATGCGTCAGGATTTGCAAACGGGCTGAGTCAGCTTGCAACTTCCATACAGGACTTTAGTTCCAAGACTAAGGCGGCAGATTTCAACCGTGTTGCCAAGGGTCTCGATAAACTTGCCGCAGTGAATGCGCAGGGGCTTGAGAGCACAGCAACAGCAATGACATCATTTGCAACGAGTATGACTGGACTTGGGCAGATGACCTTCAATGCCGATAATCTCACAAAAATGGTGAATTCTGTCACCAAACTCGGCGGAGCGAATGCGACACAGGCGCTTACAAATTTACCGCAGATATCAACTCTGCTGAAAGCGTTTATCGCAGATATGAATACGGTAGGTAGTGTTGCTTTTAATTTTGACAGTCTTGATAATCTCGTAAATAATATTTCACGTCTTGGCGGCGCAAAAGCCACACAGGCCGTTAAAAACTTAGAGCCGATTAAGAGACAGATCCTGCGTTTTGTTTCTGGCCTTAACGGGATTGGTACGCTCAGCTTTGATACTACAGGTCTTGCAAATCTGGTATCTTCCATTACAAAGTTAGGTGGTAAAGCAGCTGGAAATGCAATTCCGAATATTCAGAATCTTGGCGTGGCATTAAATCAGCTGATGGCTACGTTGTCACGAGCGCCGGCGGTCAGTCAGAACACGATACTCATGACACAGGCTCTGGCGCAATTGGCGTCGAATGGTTCTAAAGTTTCAAGTGCTACATCCGCGATATCTGGAGGACTCTCACGGTACACTGGGGCTGCGGGCAAGGCAATGAAAAGCACGAAGGGACTTGCGGCACAAATCGGAATGTTCTATGCCCGGTGCTTCATGCTCATTCGTGGGGTGAAATCTCTTTGGAAATCCACAGAAAAAGCGATGGATTACATCGAGACATTGAACTATTTCGATGCGGCATGGTCACAGGTGGCAGATAACGCGGTAAACAGTTGGAAAGAAGCAGGATATGATTCTGCTGAAGCGTATGCAAATTCGTTCTCACAGCGGGCACAAAGCGTCACAGGAAAGATGACAGGCTTCACAGCAGATGATTCTGGAAATCTTAAAGCGACTGGGCAGGTCAGCCTTGGACTGGATCCAGAGAAGCTGATGAACTATCAGGCTACTTTTGGTCAGATGGCATCATCAATGGGCGTTGCATCAGAGACATCTCTCAAATTGTCACAGGCGTTGACGGAAATTGGAGCTGATCTTGCATCGGTTAAAAACCTCGATTTTGAAAGCGTTTGGAATGATATGGCATCCGGCATGGTCGGTATGTCCCGAACACTTGATAAATACGGCGTAAACATTCGTAACGTAAACTTGCAGGAGAAACTGTCAGAACTTGGAATTGATGCGAAAGTCAGCAAATTAGGACAGGAAGAGAAAGCCCTTCTGCGTGTCATCATCTTGTTACAGTCCACAAAGTACGCATGGGGAGACCTCGCGGATACTATCAATCAGCCAGCAAACCAGCTCCGTTTATTAGAGGCTAATTTCGGCAATCTGGCACGCACTATCGGTAGTTTGTTCCTTCCCATCGTGACGAAGGTGCTTCCGTACCTCAATGCAATGGCAATCGCATTACAGCGCTTATTCTCATGGATTGGAAGCCTTCTCGGAATTAAAATGAGTGGGTTTGGCACATCCATTGGTTCTGCGGCAGCTGATTGGGGCGATATGGAAGATGCGGCAGGTGGAGTGGCTGACAGCACGGGCGATGCTGCGAAGAATACGAAGAAGATGGCAGACAACCTTCAGGGATTTGATAAGTTGAATGTTATCAGTACAAAATCCGATTCTGGCAGTGGAAGTGGGTCCGGTGCTGGCGGTGGAGTAGGCGCGGATCTGACAGCTGCTTTTGATAAGGCATTCGAAGAGTATCAGCAGGCATGGGATGCGGCATTTGCCAATGTAGAGAACTCTGCGCAGCAGATGGCGGATAAGATCCAGAACGCATTCAAGCAGATCTGGAACGCGGCTGAACCGGCACGCAAGTCCATTAAGGCATTATGGGATGAGGGACTTTCCCGGCTCGGTACGTTCACATGGATAGCGCTGAAGGACTTCTATTCTGAATTCCTTGTTCCGTTAGGAAAGTGGACATTAGGTACTGGATTGCCGATGCTTGTGGATAGCATCAATGCGTTCCTTATGAAGATTGACTTCCCGACAATAAATGATGCGCTTCGGAACTTCTGGCAGGCACTGGAGCCGTTTGCTGAGAGTGTTGGTATTGGGCTGATTAAGTTCTTCGGAGATCTGCTTTCTATCGGCGCGGATTTCATCAATGCGGTGGTCCCGAATGCGTTGAACGGTATTGCGTCAGCATTAAAGGCAATCAGCCCGGAAACTGCCGAGAAAATTGGATATGCGTTAGGCATTATTGGAGTGTCCTTGACGGCACTTGGAGCTATTGCATCAGTAGTAACAGGTATAGCAGCATTGGGGAATTCCTTTATTGCATTAAAAACTGGTTTGGGTGGAATCTCAGAATTATTGGCACCTTTAACCGGTATATTCGGGGAAGGTGGAATCTTCGGAGCTGGTGGAGCAATAGCAACCGCATCAGCACCAATGGTAGCATTAGCGGCGGCAGCGGCGGCATTAGCGGTTGGACTTGGATATGTGTTTGCAACAAATGAAGATGTCCGAACAAGCTTTTTCAATGCGGCTAAAGTTATTGGTGGTAATTTTATGTCTGCATTTCAAGAGATCGCGGGAATAGTTGTCCCAGCGATTTCTAATGGATTTAAAACACTACAGAGCATTCTGACACCATTTGCAAACTTTTTGCAAACGGTCTTCACAAGTGTTTGGCAGGACATGATAAATCCAGCACTTAGTTACATCGGGAATACGGTAATTCCGATTTTATTGGCAACATTTAAAAATTTATGGGAAAATGTTCTGGTTCCATTTGGAAATTTTCTGTCCAGTATTTTTAGACCAATTATATCAGTGCTTTCTGATGCATTTACCGTGTTATGGAAGAATATTGTTGTTCCACTTGCCAATTTCATAGGAACAACCTTCGCGTCAACCTTCGAGGGATTAGCGAAAATATTCAATGTTACGATTGTCCCTGGTATAAAGAATATCATTGATACATTTTCATTCCTGTGGAATAGCGTACTGGTTCCAATAGGCTCTTATATTGTAAGTCGTTTTGGACCGGATTTTGAAGCAACCTTTAAGCTAATCGGTGGTCTTATTGATGGTCTTAGTTTAGCTTTTAAAGGAATCATAACTTTTATCACCGGATCATTTACCACTGATTGGAGGCAATCGTGGGAAGGTATTAAGGATATTTTCAAAGGTGTTTTTAATGGCATCATATCTATTGGTGAATGGGCGATCAACGCAGTAATTCGAGGATTCAATAAACTCTTTTCTATAAAGGTGGCAGATTGGATTCCAGAAATCGGAGGAAAAACTTTTGGAATACATCTTTCAGAAGTGAGTCTCCCACGATTTGAGACCGGTGGATTCCCAGAAGATGGGCTCTTTATGGCAAACCATAATGAGTTGGTAGGTAAATTCTCTAACGGTCAGACCGCGGTTGCCAACAATGAGCAGATCACTCAAGGTATTGCGATTGCTGTTCAAAGCGCTAACAGCGAAATGATTGCAGAACTTCGGCGTCAAAATGAACTCCTTCAGATTATCGCAAATAAGCCGGTAATTGATAAGGGAGACATAGTGTCGGCTTGGAAATCTGGAGCAAAGGATTTTCGGAGGCAGACAGGACGGCAATTGGGTATCGCATACTGATTATTGCAAAATCCCTCGCTTGTGATAGAATAAAAATATCACGAACGAGGGAGGAATAATCATGGCTTTAATACAATGTCCAGATTGCGGAAAGATGGTGTCGGACAGATCGAGGGAGTGCCCGGGCTGCGGGTATCCGATTTATTTATTAGCGAGTGAAAACAAGAAAGAAAAGCGGTGCGAATACTGTGGAACCATGAATCCATGGCATGCGACACATTGCAGTAGCTGTGGTGCAGAGTTGCCCGCAACAGAAAGTGAAAACAAGAACAGTAATGGCGGAGGGACACATACATCTGAAAAAGTGAATCAGGAAAATACAACTTCAAATGTATCTCAGAGTCGAGAGAAAAAGCAGAAGTTTTACGAAAAAGCTTGGTTTACGATACTGATGCTAATTTGCTTTTACCCAGTGGGAATCTTCACAATGTGGTGATATGAATTGTTTTCCAAGAGAACCAGAATCATCATCAGCGTTATTTTTGCATTTATAACGGTATCAGGAATGTTTAACAGTACGACGGCACAGGCAATGATGTTGGCAGTATATTAAATAGTAAAGGGGTCGATTCCGGCCCCTTTAAGATATCATTTTTAATATGCGATTTAAACCGTCTTGCAACTGAAATGCATAAGCATGTTTCTTTAATATGTTTATAACAATTTTCAAATCATCGGATGAATCATTGTCATCATCATAAAGAAAAACTATCTTATAACGATCCTTTAATTCCTCGGCAGAAAAAGCCCATGTTTTTGCAGATGCAATCATTTTACCTGCATTCTTTTCTTTGAAAGAAAATAGCTTAACTGCAACATCACCAATAATGTAGTCGAAAGTAACATTTTCTTCATATGTCCCAGAAATCTTTGGAATAGAAAAATCAACCTTAGAAGATGCCAATATCTTCCGAATGTATTTCTTTTCAAGAGAATTGCTTAATCGTTTCTCTTTGTTGAAATCAAATTTAAGATACATCTTAGTGAGATTTTCAACATAATCATCGTTTTCTTCTACCACCATGGTGGTCACTTCTGAAAAACGAAATTCATTCACATAAATTTTAGTGAAATTGGCAATCGAAAAGTTGTCTTGATAGTTCAAAAGACTGATTTCAACTTGACGTTTGATTCCGGCGAGGTATAGTTTGATAAAATCAATGTCTGCCTCGTCATCAAATGCTTGAAAACGTTTGAAGTTGGAGATATATCGGAAATCGCGTTTTCCAGTTGTAAGGTTATGAAAAAGCATGCCAATGTACAAGCATTCATCGGAAATGACATTGTTGTAATATTTTAGAGCTGCATATTCGACTTGATACATAATATACCTCCTTTCAATTCTTCAAGAAGTTAAGGATCGCTGCGCATATTTCATCAATATGCTGGACCCGATAAAGTAAGTATTCAATTAATGCATTTATATCTGCATCCGTGGGACACCATTCCGTAGGAATGTCTGAAATGATATGATGCAAGACGGGCGCTGTTACAGTAGCTGAAAATTTCACCTTTAAAGCATCTAATGCTGATTGAGATACAGACATATTATGGTAGAACATGCTGTAAAGGTACTCATTGGATTCAAGAACCTCTGTGCTGAGATAATCCCGCTCATCCATAAATCGTCGTAAGCAACTTTCATTCCATATCGCACCGTTCCTGAAAACATGAGAATGGTCGATTACTTGTAGGATGACATTCTTCTTATAGTATTGTACCAAAAGGTTACCGGCGTTCCTGTCTGCATTAAAAATAATATGATCAAACAAAAGAATCTTAAAAAAGACTTCCTTGTTTTTCATAAGTGTAATAATGGTTTCGACTAAGGGCAATGCCTTGCTGAGGTATGTGGAGTAAAATCCATATCCATATTGACCGGGCGCGACACAATCATTGTAAATCAGTGTATTCTGATCGATTATGCATACTCCAGAAACGGGCATTGGTATATCTAATAGTATGGCCAGACGATAGCAAAGATACTCATTGAATAAAACAAGGGATCCCTCTGGCCCATTGAATGTCTTTATAACAACGGGAATGTTGTTGTCGGTCATCCCGAGCTTTGGCTGAGTAATGCCATTTTCAATAGTATGCTGGACAGTTTTAATGTGTTCAGGATGTATAATGAGCACCTTCTTTCGTAGGGCATAATGATACATGTCCATTCTAACACGGAAAACGTGTCCTGGGAATACATTTTAAAAAATATGTTGACAACTATAAATGAGCAAATTTGAAAAACTGCACTATTAAGTCTTTCACATGCAGACATTAAGAATATTAAACGAATCAATGTCCGTGTTACATGCACAATAAGTCATAATTTTTGTACACTTTTCGGTATTTGCTCATTTATGGTTGACAAAATGAGTAAATAAATATTAGAGTAAGAGAAAGCTATTTCTTACGTTTTTCTTACGATTGATATTTAGTGCTTTTCAACTTGTTTTCTACCTATATTATACAATACTGGAAAGAAAATTGTTTGTTTGAGGAGATTTGTCCGATATCACGGACAGACAGAATAAGAGAATAGGTCTTGCGGCTGAACATCTAATGCGACAGCAAGGCAACAGAGAACGTACACAGAGGGGTGAACCTTCCCATTTTCAATGTCGTTGATTTGAGTTTTACTGATGCCAGACAGATTTGATAAGCCGCGAACAGTGAGACCGCGAGAGATACGATATTCATAGACATGGTACGATATTGTGACGTTCAGATGATCCACCTCCATAGGTGGAAGTGTCTCAAATAAACAGGTTTTTATTCATGATGAAGAATGCAAAATATTGATAAAAAAAGACCGCAGGGAATACTCTCTGCGGTCAGATTCTTTGGTATACAAGTGTGGTATACAAATAATCGACAAATAATCGACAAATGAACGACTTTTTATTACTATCCCACACTATGAACGACTTGAAAAAGTCCCATAAAATAAGGATTTTTTAGAACTTACCTTCATCAGCAGCCTGCTGTACGGAAACAGCAACAGCAACTGTCGCACCAACCATCGGGTTGTTGCCCATACCGATCAGACCCATCATCTCAACGTGAGCCGGAACGGAGGAGGAACCTGCGAACTGGGCGTCAGAGTGCATACGGCCCATGGTATCTGTCATACCGTAGGAAGCCGGACCTGCTGCCATGTTATCCGGGTGAAGGGTACGGCCTGTGCCGCCGCCGGATGCTACGGAGAAGTACTTCTTGCCTTTTTCTACGCATTCCTTTTTGTATGTACCTGCAACCGGATGCTGGAAACGTGTCGGGTTTGTGGAGTTACCGGTGATGGAAACGTCTACGCCCTCTTTCCACATGATTGCAACGCCCTCTGTTACGTCGTTAGCACCGTAGCAGTTTACCTTTGCGCGCGGGCTTTCCGGATCTGTGGAGTAGCATTTGCGGAATACTTCCTCAACCTCGCCGGTATAGTAGTTCATCTTTGTCTCAACATATGTGAAGCCGTTAATACGGGAGATGATCTGTGCTGCATCTTTTCCAAGACCGTTTAAGATAACGCGGAGCGGTTTTTTACGAACCTTGTTTGCCTTCTCTGCGATACCGATCGCACCCTCTGCAGCAGCGAAGGATTCGTGTCCTGCAAGGAAGCAGAAGCAGTCAGTCTCTTCCTCAAGGAGCATTTTACCGAGGTTACCATGTCCAAGACCTACTTTTCGCTGGTCAGCAACGGAACCCGGGATGCAGAAAGCCTGAAGACCTTCACCGATTGCAGCAGCAGCGTCTGCAGCACGGCGGCAGCCTTTCTTGATTGCGATCGCAGCGCCTACTGTGTAAGCCCAGCATGCGTTCTCAAAGCAGATCGGCTGGATCTTCTTTACCTGATCATATACGTTAAGGCCAGCATCCTTTGTGATCTTCTCAGCTTCTTCGATGGATGCGATGCCATAGCTGTTTAATACGGAATTGATCTTGTCAATTCTTCTCTCATAGGATTCAAATAATGCCATTTTATTCTCCTTCTTCCATTAAACCTCACGGAAATGTCACGTCAGTTATTCTTTGTGAAAACGGGAAACGCGAACTCCGCGCTGCTCCGTTTGCGTAGCGTAAAATTTCCCACAAGGCGTGAAATTTTACTTTACTCCTGACGCGGATCAATGATCTTCACTGCATCTGCTACGCGGCCGTACTGTCCTTTTGCCTTCTCGTAAGCAGTTGTCGGATCGTCGCCTTTTTTGATGAAGTCAGTCATCTTGCCAAGGTTTACGAACTGGTAACCGATGATCTGGTCCTCAGCGTCAAGAGCGATACCGGTTACATAGCCTTCAGCCATCTCAAGGTAACGCGGTCCTTTCTTTAAAGTACCGTACATGGTACCAACCTGGGAACGGAGACCTTTACCGAGGTCCTCAAGACCTGCGCCGATCGGAAGTCCTTCTTCGGAGAATGCGCTCTGAGTTCTTCCGTAAACGATCTGGAGGAAGAGCTCTCTCATTGCTGTATTGATCGCATCACAGACAAGGTCGGTGTTTAATGCTTCGAGGATCGTTCTGCCCGGAAGGATCTCTGCTGCCATAGCTGCGGAGTGGGTCATACCGGAACATCCGATGGTTTCTACAAGTGCTTCCTGAATGATACCCTCTTTTACATTCAGGGTCAGCTTACAGGCACCCTGCTGCGGAGCACACCAGCCAATACCGTGTGTCAGACCGGAAATATCTTTGATTTCCTTAGACTGTACCCATTTCGCTTCCTCCGGGATCGGAGCTGCGCCATGGTTCACGCCCTGCGCAACCGTGCACATCTGTTCTACTTCATGTGAATAAATCATGTTGAGACTCCTTTCAATATATGGTTCTTAATGCTCGTTAAAAAAATCACATCATACCCGTTTCATTTTCTCACAAAAATCATGTTTCGTCCATACCTTTTTCCAAAATATTCAAATTTTGAGAAGTAATTTTAACAGAAATCGGAGTTATGACAGGACAGCAGAACCTGGGATTTCTTATAGTGGAACGAGTTTTATATCTCGGAAAATCATGTTCTAAATATGTCTTGGCACATCCATATGCCTGGCATAGATGTTCGCGGCGGCAAGCAATTTCATACTGGTGTGCATTGCAGATTACTGTACACGGGAAGGAATTTTCCGAACTGAAAATTTCGTACAGGACAGTAGTGGGAGTGGATTTTGCCGATTTGGCATGCGGCATCTTTTTAAAAGGAAAATCATTGTAAACCAGACATTTCAGCGTTATACTAAAAGGAACGTAACTTCGTCTTCCTGGATGTTCAGATCCTGGGAGCACATAAACGGAGGTGGATAAATGGATCCTCAAAAAAATGATCTGACAGAACAGGAAGAACTGAAAATTCTCGGAGAGATCCTGGAAGCGTACATCGACACACCGATCGAAAAAGACGCATTTCTGATCAGTGATCTCGGGCTTGATTCCTTCCTGATCGTATACTTTATATCGGAAGTGGATGACCGGTTCGGCGTGACGATCGAGATGCCGGAACATGTGGAATATATGACGGTCCAGGACGTGCTGGATCAGCTGAATCAGAAAAACTGACTGCCAGAAAATTGCGGACAGCATCAAATTCTAGAACAACTGCCGAAGAAAATTTTTGCTGGTGTCTATGAAAAACATAAACGGCAGCTGATTTTGGACATGCGGGGAAAACAGGCAGGAAATATACAGGAGCATACATATGGAAAAAACACTTGAAGAAAAGAAGGAACTTGCGGCAAAAGTGATTGCGGCATTAAAAAAAGAATACCCGGATGCCGACTGCACCCTGGATTACAACGAGGCTTGGAAACTTTTAGTCAGTGTCCGTCTTGCGGCTCAGTGTACCGACGCCAGAGTCAATGTGGTAGTCCAGGATCTCTACAAAAAGTTTCCGGATGTGAAGGCATTGGCGGAAGCAGATGTGGACGAGATCGAGGAGATCGTCCGCCCCTGCGGCCTTGGAAGAAGCAAGGCCCGGGACATCAGCGCCTGCATGAAGATTCTTTACGAGCAGTATCACGGAAACGTACCGGACGATTTCGATGCCCTCTTAAAGCTTCCGGGCGTTGGAAGAAAGAGTGCAAACCTTATTATGGGGGATGTATTCGGAAAACCGGCGATCGTCACTGATACCCACTGTATCCGCCTGACGAACCGGATCGGTCTTGTGGACGGGATCAAGGAGCCGAAAAAAGTGGAGATGGCTCTCTGGAAGATCATCCCGCCGGAAGAGGGCAATGATTTCTGCCACAGACTTGTAGAACATGGCCGGGCTGTCTGTACAGCGCGGACGAAACCGTACTGTGACAAATGCTGTCTGGCAGAATTTTGTGAGAAGAACGGAGTGGAGTAAAGAGACATGGAGATAAAGACAGGAATTTCATTGCAGACAAAGCAGCAGCTTTCGCAGCTTCAGGTAGAGTCTCTGAATATTCTGGCAATGTCCATGACGGAGTTAAAGGATTTTCTGCAGAATGAGGAGATCGAAAATCCGCTGGTGGAATATACATCGGGAAAAGAAGAAGCAGCGCCGATTACCTATAAAGAGACGGAACGGTTTTACAATGGTACAGACCGGGATGAGAGAAGGGAAAATGAGCTGTACGAGATTGAGGACAGCGAGAAATCATTGGAAGACCTTGTGAATACGCAGCTCCAGTGGGAGCAGATCGGGGAGACGGAACGAAAGATCGTGGACTTCTGTATCCAGTCCCTGGAACAGAGTGGATATCTGATGATTCCGCCTAAAGATATTGCGAAAGATCTTGGAGTTGCGGAAGAACAGGTGGAGGAAGTTCTCTCTATGTTGAAGGAGCTGGAGCCGCAGGGACTCTTTGCGTCAGGACTTGAAGAATGTCTTCTGATGCAGGTTCGTGGGATGGACGAGGAAGAACTCCTGTCCGACATAATAAGGAACCATCTCCAAGACATCGCGGAAGGAAAGATCAGCACGATCTCGCGGGGCTTGAAAATCTCTTCAGCAGAGGTGAGAAAACTGATCCATGTGATCAAGAACTTAAATCCGCGCCCATTAAATGGGATCGGCGGTGAGAAAGCCCAATATATTCTCCCGGATGTGATCCTGGAGTTTCAGGATGGGCAGTGGAACATCGAACTGAATGATAAATGGACTGGAAATCTCCAGGTCAGCGATTTCTACATTCATATGATGGAGACCGCCCAGGATGAGGAATTAAAATCATATTTTGAGAATAAACTGCGCAGAGCCCGCTTTATTATGAACGCGGTGGAGCAGCGCAGAACAACAATTTTGGGAATCACACGGGAAATCCTGAAACGACAGGAAGATTATTTCCTCGGAAAAGGTCAGCTGAAACCGATGACACTGGAGGATATCGGCGATGTACTGGAGATCCACAAATCCACGGTCAGCCGCGCGATCCGTGACAAATATCTGAGAGTGCCGTCGGGATGTGTCCTGTTCCGCAGCTTATTTACGATTGGAATCGTCTCATCGGACGGAAACGGCGATGTGAGCAGAAATACAGTAAAGACAAAGCTGAAAGAACTGGTTGCGGCGGAGGATAAGAAAAAGCCCTGGAGCGATGAACAGCTCGCAGGTCTTTTACAGGATGCAGGAATGCCGATATCGAGAAGAACCGTTGCCAAGTACCGGATGGAGCTTGGAATTGGAGGCGTGTTCCAGAGAAAAGATGGATAAGGGTAACTGTTCAGTAGGTCTGCGCACTTGCTGCGCTGACCGTAAGAAAACTTGGGCTGGAAGGTAAAAATCCCATCGGCGCAGCCGATCTGGAATGGATTTTTGTATGTAACTGTGAGGGTACTGAACAGTTATGGATAAAAATGGGGGCTGCCGTCTCAGTGATATGTGAATATCGCTGAGCGGCAGCCCCTGATCATTTACATGGTCTCATTTTCAAATTTTTCCGTATACTTCTTCTGGATCAGATCCACTAACTCCGGTGCCTTTCCTCCGATCGGAGTGCCATTCATCTCGCAGGCCGGGGAGCAGAATTTTGTGGAGCTGGAGACAATGATCTCGTCGGCATCCATGAGTTCTGCCATGGTAAATGGTGTCTCGTCGACGATGATTCCGTTATCCTTGCAGATCTGGATGATGTGCATTCTTGTGATTCCCGGTAAAATATAGTGGTCTGTCGGGTGGGTCTTAAATACGCCGTCCTTGATGATGGAGACGTTGCTGTGGGCGCACTCAGTGACGATATCGCCGCGGTGGAAGACACATTCGCCGCATCCGAGGGACTCCGCTTTCTCTGCAGCCATGACGTTGACAAGAAGGTTCAGAGTCTTGATATTGCAGTGCAGGAAACGCGTATCCTCCATATCAGTGAGCTTTAAGCGTTTGCCGGAGTCGGCCGGTTTTCCGGGTTTCATGAAGATCCAGAGATTCGGCTTTGTTCCTTTTTCCGGGAACTGGTGCTGACGGATACCGGTTCCCCGGGTCATCTGCCAGTAGATGAAGATATCCTTATCGTCCATCTTTGCCAGCATATCATAGAGAATTGCTGCCAACTCGTCTTTAGTATAGGGAATATCGATCTTGATCAGACCTGCGCTGTTGAAAAAACGGTCCAGATGATCTTTCAGGGCGAAGATCTTTCCATTTCTTGCCAGCGTTGCCTCGTATACTCCGTCTCCGAAGTAACATGCGCGGTCGTTCATCGGAACGGTCATCTCTTCCAGAGGTCCGAATTTGCCGTTGTAGTAGCCAAGTGTTTTCATTTACATTTCCTCCTGAATTCACAAAAAATTGTTCGGATATAACTGAAATATTCTATCGCTATCATAGCATGGAACAGGAGGAAAGTAAAGGAAAGAGGAAGTATTTTAGATAATGTTTTTGGACGTATTGTATAAAACGTCCTATATTTTCCCATTGTCATATGTGAGAATTTCCTGTATAATATAGAATAATTGTAACTGTTCAGTAGGTCTGCGCATTTACTGCGCTGACCGTAAGAAAAATTAGGCTGGAAGGCAAAAATCCTATCGGCGCAGCCGATTTGGAATGGATTTTTGCGCGTAACTGTGAGGGTACTGAACGGTTACGCGTAATTATGAAAATCTTGCAGGGCGGAAGCAAAGCAGCTTTTCGCGGCATGGCGGCAGATATCTGGAAAAGATCTGCCGATATAAATAAAATCAGGAAAGTGCAGGAAGCTACCAATGAACATCAGTATGAACCCAAACGGCGAACTGTATCAGTCTGCTGTCAACGCGCCGGGAACGATCGAGATCCCGGAGAGTTTTTTAAATGAGGCACGTCAGTTCCGGGAATTGAATATGCGTTACACATGTGCGATCCGGGAAGTGAAGACGAAATTAGAGGTATTGAACGATGATCTGGCGATCCGGAATCAGAGAAACCCGATCCAGATGATCAAATCCAGGGTGAAGAAGCCGGAGAGTATTATTGAAAAGCTCCACCGCCGCGGTTTCCCGATCTCTGTAAAATCGGTGAGGGAAAACCTTTACGATGTGGCGGGGATCCGTGTGATCTGTTCCTTTGTGGATGATATCTACACGGTGGCTGAGATGTTAGCACGCCAGGATGATATCAATGTCCTTATGGTAAAGGATTATATCCGATGCCCGAAGGTCAACGGATACCGCAGTTACCATATGATCATCGAAGTTCCGGTATTCTTTTCCGACCGGAAAGAAAATATGCGCGTGGAGGTCCAGATCCGGACCATCGCGATGGATTTCTGGGCTAGTCTGGACCACCAGATGAAGTATAAGAAAGATGTGGAAGATGCAAGTGAGATCAGTGAAGAGCTGAAGGAATGCGCTGAGGTGATCGCGCAGACAGATCTAAAGATGCTGTCGCTCCGCCGGAAGATCGAGGACCGGGAGAGTAAGGAAAATCTGCTCCAGTTCGATAAGGATCCGATGTAAGGAGCGGATCGGGGACTGCGGAAGCGTAAAGTCCACAGCAGTCCCGATAAGGTATAACTTAATAGAGATAGCAGCACAGGGTTTCGGTGATACGGAACCCTGTTTTTTTGTATAGGGTGAGAGCCGGGGCGTTGCCGCCGGATACCTGGAGAAGGACCGGGCGTGGGGCAGTATTGTCAGTAGCGGCACCTGCGCTTCTCACGTCTGAAATATGGTACGAAGTTTCCGGCGAAAGTGGTGAATGCTCGATGGCGGCTGCGTTACCGTTCAGCAACTGTGCAAGTACTGTACTTAAAAACTTTGCCCCATATCCCTTACCGCGGCAGGATTCTTCCACTTCAAAGCCATAGAGGTAGTAGTGGGAAGGGAAGACGGAGAAGTTGATAACGGCGTGGTCAGAGTGAAAGCGGAGAGTCAGAGTGCCGTCAAGATTCAGACATTCAGAGTGAATATCAGCAATTAAATCAAGGGCACTGACATCGGATCCTGTCTGGCTGGAGCGGCAGTCAATGAGGGAAAAGTTTTCTGGCAGCAGCTTCATCATATGTTCTTCGGAATTCATTTCTGCTCCGATCGCCTCCAGAACGGCAGCAGCGGCAGAATTTCTCTTATCCGCATAAAAAATCAACTCCGAATCTTCCGGAAGTTCATCGATTCCCGCATCCAGAAGCCCAGAAAAGAGTCCATGACCGCGAAACTCCGGATCCGTGAAGGCAGAGCATTCATAGAGCAGGCCCTCTATAGGGATAAAAGCGATGGCGGAGACGATGGAACCGTCGTGTTCAAAATAGAGAAAGAGATCAGCCTCATCAAACGGGAACGAAAGTCTGGTTCCGTCAGAATCGGTGCATTTATTTACCATGGTTTGGAGCTGTCTGATCTGGGAAGAATCAAGGGAATGGACCCTGTGTAATTTCATAAAAAAATCCTCCTGAAAAAAGCCGGAAAATTTCCGAAAGTCATTTACTGGAATACCATACTGATTCCGGGCAGTGGAATGCTTTGCGGATTGCCAGAGCACGCAGTGCGGAGTGATCCTGTATCGGAGAGAGTAAAAGCTTTTTGTCTCCAATATCATGAACATAAGTATATACAGAAAAATCGACCAATTCAAGAAAAATTCCGTGCTTTTTTCTATTGCCGTTCCGCATAAGCGGTGCTAAAATGGTTGCTAGTCTTTGCGTGAGACAACAAAATGAGGAGGAAACATTATGAAGTACGTGAAGGAAATTGTGATCATCTTCGGGATCACAATGGTCGGAGAACTCTTAAATAAGTTCATTCCGCTTCCGGTACCTGCCGGAGTATATGGTCTGTTCATTCTTCTTGGCGGTCTGTGCAGCGGAATCATTAAGCTCTCTGACGTGGAAGTTACGGGAAACCTGCTTCTGGATCTGATGCCGGTGATGTTTATCCCGGCGGCTGTGGGAATTATTGATAAGATCGAAGAGCTGAAGGCTGTCATGATCCCGATGCTCATCATTACCTTTGTGACCACATTCATCGTCATGTCCATCACCGGAGTGACGGCAGAGTGGATCATCAAGAGACAGAAGAAAGGGGAGAAATAGAGATGCCGTTATATTTTGGAGTATTTGTCAGTCTTTTCGCATACCTGATCGGTATGGAATTAAAGAAGAAATTCGGCTGGCCGGTGTTAAATCCGCTGCTTGTGGCGATCATTCTCGTAATCGCGTTTTTAAAGGCCACGGGGATCACCTACACGGATTATAATGAGGGAGCGTCCTATATCAGCTATTTTCTGACCCCGGCGACGGTATGCCTTGCGATCCCGCTTTACAAGCAGCTGGAACTGTTGAAGAGAAACTTGACGGCTGTTGCGACGGCGATCACCGCGGGTGTCATCGGAAGCGTTGTCAGCGTCTATGTGATGTCCATGGTCTTTAAGCTGGAACATGTGCACTATGTATCCCTGCTTCCGAAGTCCATCACCACAGCGATCGGAATGGGCGTATCTGAGGAAGCAGGTGGGATCGTGACCATGACCATCGTGAGCATCATCATCACAGGAATTCTTGGAAATATCGTTGCGGACGGCTGGTTCAAGCTCATCGGAATCAAGGAGCCGATCGCGAAAGGCCTGGCACTGGGAACATCCGCCCATGCTATTGGAACAGCAAAGGCCCTGGAGCTTGGTGAAGTGGAAGGTGCCATGAGCAGCCTGTCTATCGCGGTAGCAGGACTTATGACGGTTGTGAGCGTGCCGATCATGTCGGGATTGATCTGATCGTTATACGTATTTTTATAGCTGTATTGGTCCGACCAATAAATGGAGAAATGTGTCCTGAATGCATGAACCTGCGCAAATGTGTAAGCTGCTGTATGTGGCTGTGCGGGGCAAATCAATGTATCAGGGCACATTCTTTTACATACGAAATATACCAACATTGAATTCTGTCACTGGTGAACATTCATGACCTTTGTTTCGTGATGAACGGAGTGGGGGGACACGCAATAATTTGAGAAAAAATTAAAAATGGGATGGATTTTTGCGCGGGATTGTGCAAAAATTAGATCATGAAAAAGATCTGATTTAAGAAGGAGAGAAAGCCATGGCTGAGAGTGTAAAGAAACGTTCAGAGATCGAAGAACAGGATACCTGGAAACTGGAGGACATGATCGAATCACCGGAAAAGTTCGAGGAACTCATGGACGGTGTGGAGGAGCGGATCCAGGAGTATGAGGCATACCGGGAAAAACTTGGAAACTCCGCGGAATACCTGAAGAACTATCTGACATATGATGAGTCTGTGGACGAGACACTTTCTCTCCTTTATGCGTATGCGATGCAGAGGCGGGACCAGGATACCTCCGTCAGCGAGAACCAGGCGCTGGTGTCGAGAGTCCAGTCCCTGGCTGTGAAAGCGATGGCGGCATCTTCCTTCGCGGATCCGGAGATTTTAAGCATCCCGGATGAGAAGATGGCAGAATTTCTTGCATCTCCGGAGCTTGCCCACTATAAGAAACAGCTGGAACGTCTGCTGGCGAAAAAGGCTCACAGGTTATCGGAGAAGGAGGAGGCGATCTTAGCTGCCGCCTCCGAGATCTCGGGAACTCCATCATCGGTGTTTGCCCTGTTCAACAACGCGGATCTGAAATTTGAGCCGGTGAAGGATGAAAACGGGGAGCTGGTGGATGTGACCCACGCGAGATACGGAAAGCTCATCGAGAGCAGGGACAGGAGTGTCCGCGAGGCAGCGTTCCATTCCCTGTACGCCTCCTACCGTCAGTTCGCAAATACCGTTGCCGCAAACTATGAGGGAAATGTCAAACAAGGAAATTTCTATGCGAGAATGAGAAAATATCCGTCCGCAAGAGCCATGTACCTGGCGGGGAATGAGATCCCGGAAAAGGTTTACGACAACCTGATCGAGTCCGTCCATAACGCTCTGCCGCTGATGCACCGGTACATGAAATTCAGAAAGAGCTATATGAATGTCTCTGAGCTCCACATGTATGATCTCTATATGCCGCTGACGGAAGATTATGAGAAGACCTACACCTACAAGGAGGCGCAGGAGCTGATCTTAAAGGCGCTGAAGCCGTTAGGAGAGGAGTATCTGAATCTCCTGAGAACAGGATTTGAGAACCGCTGGATCGACGTCTATGAGAATGAGGGAAAAAGAAGCGGCGCGTACTCCAACAGCGCTTACGGCGTTCACCCGTATGTGCTGATGAGCTTTGATGGGACATTGAATTCTGTCCTCACGCTGGCCCATGAGATGGGGCATTCCATTCACTCCTGGTATTCCAACGCGAACCAGAGCTACACCTACGCAGGATACAGGATCTTTGTGGCTGAGGTGGCCTCCACCTGCAATGAGATCCTGCTCTTAAACTACATGATCAACGAGGCAAAGGACAGAAAAGAGAAGTTTTATCTGGTGAACCAGCTTGCGGAACGGTTCCGCACGACACTTTTCCGTCAGGCCCTGTTCGCGGAGTTCGAGTGGGAGACTTATAAGCTTTCCTGGAATGGAACCCCGCTCACAAAAGATTTGCTCTGTGGTCTTTACCATGAGCTGAATTCGGAGTATTATGGGAAAGAGACCGTGATCGACTCCGACATCGACCACGAGTGGGAGCGGATCCCGCACTTTTACATGCAGTTTTATGTGTACCAGTACGCCACCGGATTTTCGGCGGCGATGGCCATCGCGAGACGGATCCTGGCAGGCGACCCGGAGACGAAGGAAGGCTATTTCTGCTTCTTAAAAGGCGGTTGTTCCAGGACTCCGGTGGAATTACTGAAGCTTGTAGGTCTTGACATGGAAGAGCCGGAGGTTGTGAATGAGGCTGTGAAGGTGTTTGAGGGGCTGCTGGATGAGATGGAAAAACTGGCGTAAAAAGGAATTTTTTGTCAGGGATTTCTGGTTCGTACCGACGCAGTACGGACTGAAAGGTATCAAAATGTAAATCATTGCAGCAAGTATGCAGGCTTGCTGAGCAGTTGCAGTTTGTCAATTATGAAATCAGGGTGCAGTGTTTGCCGGGAAAAGTAATGATATCCGGCATGAGGGGAAGAGGCGAGCAGTTATGAGTATTTATGAGGCGATTTTTGACCGGTACTCCGTCAGAGAATACCAGATGGAAAAGATTGAGCCGGAGAGATTGGAAGCGTTGAAACGGTATTTGAAAACCGTAGCGCTTTTAGATGAGGAAAAGCCGGTAGAATTTGAGATCGTGGACAACACCGACAAAAAGCTGAAAGTCCACGGACTCTGGAAGACGGAAGCGCCGTATTACCTTGCGGTATATTGCGGTGACGACCGCCTTTCCATGCGAAATGCCGGGTACGCATCAGAGCAGGCAGTCCTCTACCTTACATCGAAGGAACTCGGAACCTGTTATCTCGGCGCGACAAAAGCAGGGGAGGATAAAAAAGACGGATTGAAGCGTTTCCTCGTGATCGCCTTCGGCAAGGCATCCGCAAAGCCGTTCCGCGATTCGTCCATGGCCCACAGAAACTCCCTGGCAGCTCTCTGTGCCTTCAAGGATGAACCGGGAGAACAGGTAAAGTCGATCCTCCGCGCCGCCCGCCTCGCCCCGTCTTCCTTCAACTCCCAGCCCTGGCGATTCGTCGTTTATTCCGACCGCCTCTACATCTTCATGAAAAAAGCCGCCCCATTCTCCGGAAAAGGAGCGAAGGCCTTCAAGGAGTTCAACATGGGAATCATGCTGTCACATATCATGCTGGCAGCAGAGGAATACTGGATGAACATGGAGACGCTGGTGGAGGATCAGTTTGCGAAGAAGGATTATAAGAATGGGGAGTATGTCTGTACGATTGTGTTTCATAGTTGAAAAACGCCACACCGCATCTGTCTGGCCTCCTCCCCATCTGTCACAATATTCCCAAATTCTTCTCAAATTGCAGAAATTTTCCCATCCCTCACATTTCTACTTGAAACCGGAAACACCATATGCTAAAATTGGAAAGAATAAGGTGTTGTAGAAACGCAACTACATCGGAGGAGGAAACTATGATCAGTCAGCTCATACAGAAGATTCAGAAGACAAAGGCACCGATCTGCGTCGGTCTTGACCCTATGTTAGGTTATATCCCGAACCATATTGTCCAGAGAGCATTTAAGGACTTCGGCGAGACCATGGAAGGAGCTGCCGAGGCTGTATGGCAGTTTAATAAAGAAATTATTGATAACACTTATGATTTGATTCCCTCAGTGAAACCGCAGATTGCAATGTATGAGCAGTTTGGCATTGAGGGTCTTAAAATATATGCCCGCACGATCGAATACTGCCAGAACAAGGGACTCCTTGTGATCGGAGATGTAAAGAGAGGCGATATCGGATCCACTTCCTCCGCATATGCAGTTGGACATATCGGAAGTGTAAAAGTCGGAAGCAATGAATGCCGCGGTTTCAATACGGATTTTATCACCGTAAACCCGTACCTCGGAACAGACGGAATCAAACCGTTCGTCAATGTCTGCAACGATGAGGACAGAGGCCTTTTCGTTCTCGTTAAGACATCCAACCCGTCCAGCGGCGAGTTTCAGGACCGCCTTGTAGATGGAAGACCGCTTTACGAGTTAGTCGCAGAGAAGGTCGTTGAGTGGGGCGAAGCAAGCATGGACGGCGATTACAGCAACGTAGGCGCTGTTGTGGGCGCTACATATCCGGAGATGAGCAAGATCTTAAGAAAGCTCATGCCGAAGACATACTTCCTTGTACCGGGCTACGGCGCACAGGGCGGTACCGCGAAAGACTTAATGCACTGCTTCAACGAGGATGGTCTCGGAGCTGTCGTAAACTCCTCCAGAGGAATCATCGCTGCGTATAAGCAGGAGAAATACGCAAAGTTCGGTCCGGAACATTTCGCAGAGGCATCCAGACAGGCCGTTGTGGATATGATCGCGGATATCAACTCCGTATTATAATAGTACATTGAAAATTTATCAGCCATGGCGTATGTCCGTGGCTGATGTGTTGTAACCATATAAAAACAGTGTTCCGGAAAGCTGGAAAAGCACCGGAATACTGCTAGTAAACCACCAGGAGGAAACCATGGCACAGAAAAAAGTAAACGCTGTGATCCACAGCCAGGAAAAACTGGCGGAGGGAATCTACAGCATGTGGCTTGACGCACCGGAGATGGCAAAAGCAGCCGTACCGGGACAGTTTATCGCTGTTTACACCAATGACCAGTCAAAGCTTCTGCCGCGTCCGATCAGTATCTGCGAGGCGGACAAGGAGAATGGAAGACTTCGGATCGTTTACCGCATCGCGGGAGCCGGAACAAAGGAATTTTCCGCATACAAGGAAGGCGATACCCTCGATATTATGGGACCGCTGGGAAATGGATTCCCCTTAAAGAAGAAAAAAGCATTCCTGATCGGCGGCGGAATCGGAATCCCGCCGATGTTAGAGCTTGCTAAGAACCTGGACTGCGAGAAGACAGCAGTCATCGGTTACAGAGATAAAGAGACCTTCCTCGCGGACGAGCTTCGCAAATACGCCGATGTCGTGATCGCGACAGAGGATGGAAGTGTCGGAACAAAGGGAAATGTCATCGACGCGATCCGCGCGGAGAAGCTTACCGCGGATATTATCTACGCATGCGGACCAACTCCGATGTTGAAGGCATTAAAGACTTACGCAATGGAGAACGGGATCGAGTGCTATATCTCTCTGGAAGAAAAGATGGCATGCGGAATCGGTGCCTGTCTTGGCTGTGTATGCCACAGCAAGGACATTGATGAGCACAGTAACGTGAGAAACAAGAGAATCTGCAAGGACGGTCCGGTATTCCGCGCTGAAGAGGTAGAACTTCTGACTCCGGATGAGCAGCGCGAGCGCATCGCCTCCGGCATCATGATCAAAAAGGAGGAGCAGGCATGAATACAAAAGTAACACTTGCCGGTGTAGAGTTAAAGAATCCGGTGATGACCTGTTCCGGTACCTTTGGTTCCGGTATGGAATATGGCGAGATGATCGATCTTGACCGTCTCGGCGCTGTTGTAACAAAAGGAATCGCAAACGTGCCGTGGCCGGGAAATCCGACCCCGCGAGTGACGGAAGTTTACGGCGGAATGTTAAATGCTATCGGTCTTCAGGGACCGGGCGTCGACGTGTTCATGAAGCGCGACGTTCCGTTCTTAAGACAGCATGACACAAAGATCATCGTTAATGTCTGCGGAAAGTCCGAGAGCGACTATGTGGATGTTGTGGAGCGTCTCGCTGACGCTGATGTAGATATGCTTGAGATCAATATCTCCTGCCCGAACGTAAAAGAGGGCGGAATCGCATTCGGCCAGGATCCGAAATGCGCGGAGCAGATCACAAAGGCGGTAAAGAAGGTCGCAAAGCAGCCGGTGATCATGAAGCTCTCCCCGAACGTTACGGATATCGCTGAGATGGCGAGAGCCGTTGAGGCAGGCGGAGCTGATGTGGTATCTCTGATCAACACCATCACGGGAATGAAGATCGATATCAACAAGCGTACATTCGCCCTGGCAAACAAGACCGGCGGTATGTCCGGCCCGGCGATCAAACCGGTGGCTGTCCGCATGGTATATCAG
>PPYE01319913.1_pt1 | contig 42367 bp, 32 predicted proteins | sample 1559881 | NCBI WGS metagenome assembly PPYE01 (sample SAMN08240022, study PRJNA423297) | Human gut metagenome, whole genome shotgun sequencing project. | reverse complement strand
ATATAATTCTTCTTTATATGATAAAGGGAACTAAGTTGACTATTTATACACATAGGTAATAGATAAGATATTTGGACCTTAAAACAAATCTCAATAAAATTAATATCGCAAATGTATGCAAAATGTTTCATACAATTCAATACCTTAAAATGTAAATAATAATTTAAAATAAGTTGCTTAATAATTGAAAAGTATACTACTAAGCTTTTCGGAGGAAAAGAAGTGAAAGTGTTTAACCCTTATTAAAACATAACATTTTTTAATATTATTTACATAATAAAACTACATATTCATAGTAGTCTTGTACTAAAGTTATCGACTATTTGAAAGCCGTTATCTTGCTTTAATAGTTTACCCAATTTATTAAAATTCAAGTTAATAGTAAATTCGTTTTCTTGCCAGAATTAAATAATAAATTATTAAAATTGATATACCAATTGTTATTAACATATTCGAACCATACAATAATATCTTATTATTGGAATTGTAATTCAAACTTTCTGAGTTTTTTTATGAACAATATCTATGATTTAAGTAAAAGAATATATCCTGACGTTTTTCTTATAAGAGTCTATTTTTCTCGGTAAGTATTCGGCATATAAATTTTCGCAGCAACCAGTCTTTATCTCTGAACAATTTGATAAAGCCATATAATTTCTCCTGTATATCATAAACAGTGTAAGATTTTAGCATAATTAAACTGCCATTTTGTATCATCATATTGCTGATTATTAATTTAAGTTGTTATTTCTCGTTTAACTCCTTTTTTCGGATTCCTGATAATATATGCAAATTAAGGTAAAATCAGATTATTAAAAAGTCATTTTATCTATAGTAAACATGTCTTTTACACGATTTTACCTTATATTTGTAGTCATTATTTATTTCAAAAACAATTATATATGAAAAAGAACATCTTTCTATTAGCTATAATGTTACTCTGCATAATAGGATGTACCGACAAAAACTCCTATAAAGTAACGGGTACGATAGAAAACGCATCAGATGGAGAACAGGTATTCTTGCAAAAAGTTGCAGGAAGAGATTTAATAAAAATAGACTCGGCAACAATTACAGGTCAAAAGTTTACTTTTACCGGAAGACAGGACTCTGCAGTTAATCGCTATATTACCTATGGAAATGAAAGCGGTAACCAGCAAATGACTGATTTCTTCCTGGAAAACGGAAATATAAATGTCGCATTGGGAACTACAACTAAAGTGGGTGGTACTCCGACAAACGACAATTATCAGGCGTTTAAAGATAAAGTAACTCAAATCAGAAAAGAACAACAAGCTGCTTACGAGTCTTTGCAAAATCAAGACCTGACCTCAGACCAACGTGACGCGAAAGTTGCAGAAGTTCGCGCCAAAGATGAAGAAATGAACCAACTTATCGCACAAACAATTGAAGCGAACATTCAAAACACAATAGGAGTTCATTTGCTGGGCCAATATAATTATATGATGGATTTTACTGAAATCGAACCGTTATTGGCAAAGGTTCCTGCGCAATTTCAAAACAACGAACGTATTGCTAAATTAAAAAACCAGGTAGCTATTGAAAAGAACGTAGCTGTTGGCAAAAAATTTACTGACCTGGAAATGCAGACGCCTGAAGGTAACATGGTTAAGCTGTCTGATTTCATCGGTAAAAACAAATATACACTCGTTGATTTCTGGGCTAGCTGGTGCGGACCATGCCGTCGTGAAATGCCTAAATTGATTGAAGCTTACGACAAATACAACAAAAAAGGATTCGGCATTGTAGGTGTATCTTTCGACAGGGATTTAGATTCCTGGCAAAAAGGTATTAAGGCATTAAATATAACATGGCCTCAAATGTCAGACTTAAAATTCTGGGAATCAGAAGGTGCTCGTCTTTATTCAGTACGCAGTATTCCTCATACAGTATTAATAGATCAGGAAGGTACTATAATTGCTAAAGGATTAAGAGGAGACGATATTGATGGCAAATTGGCCGAATTGCTCAAATAAGATAGGGTAAAGGCTGCTTTAAATAATAAAACCGGACGTGTTCAAAAGCATAACGTCCGGTTTTTTGATTTATCTGAAAAAAGTTTTCGGATAATCTCGTAGTTAAGGTAAACCAGCTGAGTACGGCAACCGCTGTATATATAATGCTTTATTCCTATCTTGCATTTGTCCGGATAAAATCTTTAGGCAATACTCCGTATTGTTTCTGGAAGCACTTTGCAAAGTAAGAGGGATTATTGAATCCCACCTTGTAACACACTTCATTGATACGGTATTTATTTTCGCTGAGTAATTCTGTGGCCTTTTTCAAACGTACCAACATCAACAGCTTATTGGGGGTGATACCGGATAGATTTTTGATTCTCGCAAAAAGTCCCGAACTGCTGATATGAAGTTCTCCGGCCAGTTGGTCCATAGTAAAATCCACATCCGATATATGCCGTTCGATGATCTCGTTCACCCGTACCAGAAATGCTTCATCATCCTTATTTCCCGCAATACTTTTCAGCGAAGAGTACGGTGTTTTGGTATATTTCCGCAACAGGTTCTTTCTGGATTCCAAGAGATTGCGAACTCTGGCATAGAGAAAGGAAATTGAAAAAGGCTTATCCACATAGGCGTCCGCCCCCTTCTCCATAGCCTCAATTTTAGCAGCAATAGTGGTTTTGGCAGTAAGCAGAATTACTGGAATATGGTTCCACAGAAAACTACTTTTTACGCGGTTACAGAAAGCTATTCCGTCCATCTCCGGCATCATGATATCGCTAATAATCAGGTCTACCTGTTCTCTTTCTAAGATTTCAATAGCCTTAACGCCATTTGCAGCAGTTAGCACGCAGTATTCCTCCTTAAAAGTTTTACACAGGAAATCAATCATTTCACTGTTGTCTTCTACAATCAGCAGAGTTTGTTGTTCCTCTGCCGGGTCGGCCGGGGCAGGAATTTGCTCAGAGCTATTGTTCGCATTCGTACCGGAAGAATCCGTAAACATTCCCACTGGATAAGCCTCATCAGTGGCGGATTGAGCCTGCCCGACAGGGAATATAATGGTAAACGTACTTCCATTGCCCGGCTCACTCTGAATCTCCAGTGTACCCTGACAGGAGTCGACTATGGATTTCACCAGATACAATCCCAGTCCCGTACCTCCCGAACCGGCTCCGGGAATCTGATAGAAGGGTTTTAAGATATGCTCCTGCTGCTCCTTCGGTATTCCACAACCATTATCGCGAACCGAAATTCGGAAAGTATGTGTATTGTCATCCTTTTCTAACGTCATCTCAATGGTATCCTTTGTAAATTTTAAAGCATTGTTCAGCAGGTTGCTGACTGCTTTCGTCAGGTTCTCTACATCCACCCGGGCACTCAGTTCCCGGCAATGACTGACGTAAGAAAGCCTGACCTCCTTATTTTCAGCATACGATTTGAAACGGATATAGACGTTCATCAGTAATTCGTGTACACATTGGTCGCTAAATGATATAGGCAACGTACCCGTTTCTATCTTACGGAAGTCAAGTAACTGATTTACTAAAAACAACAACCGTTGACTATTTCGGTTTATAATATTCAGGTCGTCTTTTATCTTCTCCGGCAACTCATGAGTGCGATCTATGATTTTCTCTAACGGGCCGATAATCAAGCTTACCGGTGTTCGTATCTCGTGGGCAATAGTGGTAAAGAAGTTGATTTTCGAATTATATGATTCCTTTTCCTGCTCGTTTTTTATCTGTTCCATGCGGGCATTGTTTCTCCGCTCATCCCTTTTCCTCACATAGATATATAAACCTAATAAAGTCCCCACTCCCATCAGAATATACAAAGCAATAAACCAACCCGTGAGCCAGAAGGGCGGAGTGATAATCAACCGGACTGATATACCTTCGGTATTCCAAATCCGGTCATTATTAGATGCCCTAATCCGGAAAGCATATTTGCCGGGAGGAATATTAGTATAGGTTGCTTTCCGCTTCTTCCCTACATAATTCCATTCCTTGTCGAAACCTTCAAGGTAAAATGCATATTCATTCTTTTCAGGCGCAAAGTAGCTTAGAGCTGTAAAGTCGAATCCAAACGAGTTTTGATTGTATGCCAGCACAATACATGCCTCACCATTATTGTCTTTCTCCATATAATCGCGTAGCTCCACCGATTTATTGAACAGTTGAAAGTCGGTTAATCTAATTTGTGGCACATGGCGGTTCACTACAATTTGCTTCGGGTAAAAAGCATTGAATCCGTTCGTGGTACCCGCGTAAATCTTCCCGTTTCGTGTTTTGATGCCTGAATTGACGGTAAATTGTTCACTCGTCAGCCCATCTTCTCTGGTAAATACCCGGATGCGGTTCAGGCGGGGATCGTAATCTATCAGTCCCTTAGTAGTCGTAATCCACAGGTGACCGTCGTCGCTAAACAGTTTGCAGATGGAGCTATTTTCGAATCCGGTAGCAGGCAGAACAAAGGCGTCGCATCCCGGTTCATACCGGCACAACCCACTGATGGTTCCTACCCACAACTGTCCCTGATCGTCCAGACAAAGACACATCACATTGTTGCTGATTAGCGAAGACAGATCACCGGAGTCGAATACATAATGCTTCCACTCCTGTGTGCCCAAGTGATAAGACAACAACCCATTGCCATTGGTGGCAAACCACACCCGGTCGCCTACCTGCAAAATATCGGTGGTAGTTTCATAGTACTCCTTAATACGTCGGAAAGTATCCAATGTGCGGTCATAAAGATTAATACCTGCCATCGTCCCCACCCAGATATTGGCACAGGTATCTTTGTATAAAGCATAGATACTGTTCGAACTCAGGGTAGTGGTATCAATAGTATTGGATACATAGTGTCTGAATCGCTTGGTGGACAGGTCCATTACGTTCAACCCACCGGTATACGTCCCTATCCATAACTCATTACCATCCATGCAAAGAGCATGTATATTATGAAAAGAAAGGCTGTTGCGATTCTTCTCCGGTTTATAAGTCGTAAAGTGTTCGGTCTTTGTATTGAAATAATTCAGCCCACCATCGTCCGTGCCGATCCATAAACAGCCCGCTTTATCCTCACAGAATGCACTGATAACATTGCCCGATACTGAATTACAGTATTTGTGGTGGGTGTATCCGGTGAAATAGTTTCGGTTGGAAGAGGCATAATTGATCCCCCCATAATAGGTGCCGATCCACAATCCGCCCTCACGGTCTTTATAGATAGGATAGACGAAACAGTTCGACAGGATCGGATCACGTATATGCTCCTCCATTTTGTAGCCCTTAACAGGTGTTCCGATAAAAGAGATGAGTCCCTCGTTCGACCCAATATACAGTTTGCCAGGCTCGTACTCCATTATAGAGTGGATATGCAGAATTTTATCTACCCCTTCCGTATTGAGGTAATTGGCCTTCACACCCGTTGTCTTGTCTACAGCAAAAATACCATTGTTCCAGGTGCCCAACCATAATACGCCAAATGTATCTTCCAGCATGCAGTATGAAGAGAGTTTCTTCAGTTTATCAGGCGTTATGTGGGAGAAAGCCGGTTCAAACGTATCAGTCAGTGGATTAAGTTTATAGATCTGGTGGATTGTTCCGTTTACCAATGCCCATACCGTCTGATCGCGGTCTTTAAAAATACACGTGGTATATAGCTGCACAAACTGATTTTCGCGGTAGGATTCAAAACTATATTGTTTGAGTTCGTTCTTCACCTGATCGTATAGAAAAACACCTTGTCCGGTGGAGGCGATCCACAACCGTCCGTTATCATCTGGGATGAGACCTTGAATCCGGTCGGTTATCGTTACCCCTTGCGAGGTTCTGAGATGGAAAGGAGTGAAAATACCCGTTTGTGGATGGTAAATACAAACTCCTCTTTCGGTACCGACCCAGATATTTCCATCTGAATGCTCCAGCAGTTTGTACACATAATTGCTCACAATCGATGTGGTGTCGCGGGGAATATTCCTGTAATACCGGAAGTCGTATCCATCGAACCGGTTGAGTCCATCTTCCGTACCTACCCATATGTACCCCTCGGCATCCTGAATAATATCATACACGGTATTCGACGACAAACCATCTTCCACCTGGTAATACTTAAAATTCAATTCAATGCTGTATATGCAGGTATTAGCTATGATAAAGATTAATAGAATGAATAGGCTTTTCATAGGTGTTTTTCTTTTTTACATTAAGTGCTCAAATGAATACTCTGTAAATATCGCACTTTTTGTGCAAACTGTCATAATAAGTTATCAGTTTTCGAAAAATGCGCTTCGGGTTATAGGTTCTACAAGCTTCACAGGTAGATATAGCATTGATCCTGAAGACAACAAAACTACAAATTTATGATACAATTCTCCAGTACACAAATGCAATAAACTAAAAATCAGCATATTATACTTTATAAAGCATCGACTGTACCTACATCCTCTTTTGGAAGTATTTCTCATCCTTCTGGAGAAATGTCGTATCCGCTTTTAACAAAATCCACGTACTTTGCAATGTATCATAACCCGGCATTGATTAATCTTATAGATCAAACCCTTACCAAAATAACCTTTATTTAAAATGTAATATTAATACTAATGAAAATTAACATGAAAAAAATTACACACGCTTTAGTGACAGCCTACATCTTTTTCGGATGCTTGGCGTATCCTCAGCTTTCTTTAGCATTTAATGAGAAAGAAGTACAGCAAGCGAAGAAAACAGTGACAGGCACTGTTACCAATGCGGACGGAGAGCCGCTCATCGGGGTTTCAGTATTAGAGAAAAACACAACCAATGGAACGATTACAGATTTTTACGGCAAATTCACCCTTGCGGTTGCCAATACGAACGCTGTTATTGCCATCTCATACATGGGATACGACGCACAGGAAATAGCAGTGGGTAATCAAACTTCGTTCAGTATCGTGCTGAAAGAAGATGCCAAAATGCTTGATGAAGTATTTATCGTAGCCTATGGTACAGCCAAGAAGGCATCATTTACCGGCTCGGCAACCGTAGTAGGAAACGAGGTGTTAGAACGCGTGCAGCCTGCCAATCTATCGCAGGGATTGCAAGGTTTGAGTCCGGGTTTACAAATCATTAATAATTCGGGGGCACCCGGTGCCGATGCTACCATAACCATACGTGGTTTAGGTTCGATTACTGCAAGCAACGATCCGCTGATTGTGGTAGACGGTACACCTTATTCGGGTTCGCTGAATACCATCGCTCCTTCTGAAATAGAAAGTATTACGGTTCTGAAAGATGCCGCTTCGACTACCCTATACGGTTCGCGTGCGGGGAACGGAGTTATCCTGATTACCACAAAAAAAGGAAAGTCGGGCAAAACGCAAGTGAACTTAAGGGCCAACTGGGGTACGAGCGATTTTGCTGTGAAATTTCCCAATCGTAATTCGCCGGAGAGACAATATGAACTGACCTTCGAAGGATTGTACAACGATGCAATGGACTTTATGAAGAAAGCAGACGATTCGCGCTATACCGATGCCGAAGCCAGACAATACGCTCACGACAATGTGTCGCGCATTTATTGGGATGCCAACAACGTGACACTAGAAGACGGTACCTTCCGCAAATACCTGTCCGACTGGAATACCGACTATCCGGTGGGATTAGATGGAAAGATCAAACCTGATGCCAAGCGATTGTATAGCTACGATGTGTATGACGAATCGTTCAAAAGACGCCTGAAACAAGATTACAGTGTGGACATCAGCGGTGCAATGGGCGATAAGAATAACTATTTCGTCACGGTTTCCATGCTCGATGATAAAGGAATCTATGTAGGCGAACAGTATAGAAGAGCAAACACCCGCTTCCACTTGTCAAGCAAAGTGAACAAATGGCTCACATGGGAAAATTCGTTGGCTTACGTTACCAGTACCGATTACAATGTATCGACTCCTTTCCGCGCGTTCCGCAACTTCCCTACTGTTTATTCGGCTTTCATGTGGGATCACAATACGAATGATTACGCCATAAGCCCCTACACAGGCGGACGGATATTAGACGTAGGCGAGCAGGGCAGAATGTGGTGGAAAGGTTGGAGCGCATTCGGCTATCTGGTGGAACAGAAGAAAAATAAAAAAGACCAGGTCTTTGCCAAGACTTCGGCCAACGTACAGATATTGCCTTACCTGAGTTACAGGGTATCGTATGCCTACGATTATATCAGCGATTTCAATCATTGGTATAGATCACCCGAACGCGGAACGAACCTGAAACCAGGCGACGGACTGGTGACCCGCGACGGTCGCCGCTACGTGGCACAGACTTTCAACAACTTTCTAACATTCGATAAGAAATATGGTATGCACTCGGTTAATGCTTTAATAGGTGCTGAAATTTATATGTGGGATAGCGCCAACTGGTCGTCTGAGCGCCGCAACCTTGCTATGGTGAGTATGAACGAGCAGTCATCCGCTTCTGGAGCCGCCGCCGCTTATTCCTGGTCGGATCAATACCGATTGGCCAGCTTCTTGACAAGGGTAGAATATGACTACAACGACCGTTACTACATCACAGCAAGCTATCGTAAAGACGGTTCTTCCCGCTTCCATAAAGACGGACGTTGGGGTGATTTCTACTCGGCAGGTGCATCGTGGCGCATCTCCAAAGAGGCTTTTATGGAATCCACGGCCAATTGGTTGTCTAACCTCAAACTCAGAGTAAGCTACGGAGCCGTAGGTAACGACAATATCAATATACTTTATGCACACCAGTCGCTCTACGAGCCGATGAACTATTTTGGGCAAACCGGCGTGGTGTTGAACAAGTTTGCCACACCTAAGGTAAAATGGGAAAAGAATATCCAATCGAATATCGGGATCGAATTTACTTTGTTCAATAAGCTCGAAGTGGTGGCCGAATGGTACAAACGTAAATCACAAGACTTGTTGTACTACCGCAACCTACCCTACTCTTTCGGTAAAGCCTCTACCATTGCCAACATCGGTGATGTGGAAAACAACGGTTGGGAATTGGATATCCGATATCATGCTATAGCCACAAGGTCGTTCGAATGGCAGGTCGGATTGAATGCCAGCGGTTACAAAAATAAAATCACTTACCTGCCTAACGAAGAGGTACGCACCGACCGCGGACTTACCAATATTTGGAAGGTAGGCGGATCTCTTTACGACATCTACGCTCCCGAATGGGCAGGTGTTGACCTGCAAACCGGACGCAACACGTGGTATAAATATACGTACGATGACAATGGAAACGTCACAAGCAAAGAGGTGACTTCCAACCGCGCAGACGTGACGCCTATCGGCCAGTACCAAAAAATAGGCAGTTCCCTGCCCGATGTGTACGGTGCGCTGACTAATAGTTTCCGGTACAAGGATATCGATCTGTCTTTCATGATTTATTATAGCTACGGCGCTCAATATTACGATTACCACTACGCCGAATCATCACGCGCCAGTGGTGCCAACGCCAGCACAGAGTTTACCGAAAAGAGGTGGCAGAAACCGGGAGATATGACTTCTGTTCCGAAAGTGTATTCAGAAAAAGAGGGCGATTCGTATGGCTCAGCCTACAGTTCGCAGTACATTTACAACAATAACTATCTACGCCTGAGAAACCTGACCATCGGCTATACCCTGCCCAGGAGTGTGACCTCAAAACTGGGTATCGGCAGCGCGCGTATCTTCGCCATCGGTGAAAATCTTTATACCATAGGCAATGCCAAAAAGAAAGGAACGGATCCTGAGAACGTAGGGCTTGGCGGTCGCGTGAAAGACGATGGTGGACTGCCCATCCGTAAAACATACAACTTAGGTATTAACATCCAGTTCTAACTTCAAATCGTATATAATTATGAAACTCAAAAATATAATTCCAATCCTCATACTATCCGGAGGTGCTTTATTCTCCAGTTGCAATGATTTCCTCACAACGGAACCTTCCGTAGATCTCACCAGCGACCAGACGCTTACCAACGTCAGCGGCCTCTCGTTGTTGCTCAAAGGTACGTACCGCAAAATGAAAGACGGTAACACCGACCTGCATGCCAGTAGTCCCATCGGATTAAAGTCATACTCAACAGGTGTGGCAAGCATCGACATTGCTTCTTATCCCGGTGCGGGAAATGAGATTTATGGCGCCTATCAATTCAACGAATCGTCGTATATGGCAATCGGACGATTTCCGCGCGATTTCTACAAAAACTATTATGAGATTATTAATAACACCAACCTAATCATTGCCAATGCGCATAATGCCGGACTAAAGGAGGATGAGATCAAAGGGCAAGCGCTCATTCTGCGAGCACGCTGTTATTATAACCTGGTGCGTTTGTATCAACACACGTATGTGTTGGCAAAGAATAAACCGGGCGTACCACTCTATCTGGAACCGTCAGAACTGACGACCATACCTAAAGACCGTGCCACCGTAGAAGAGGTTTACACCCAGATTGAAAAAGACCTGACAGTTGCTATTGACTTGCTGGATGGCTTCAATCGTCCCGACTGGACATATTATGATGCGGATGTGGCGAATTTCCTTTTGGCAGATATGTACCTCACCCGGAACGAATGGGTAAAGGCAAGGGATGCCGCCCGAAAGATTACTGCGAAATATCCTTTGATGATCAACGAGCAGTACCGCAACGGATTCTGTATCAAAAACGATGAGTGGATTTTAGGATACAAACAAACTAACGACGACAATTGGTATTACAATGCCATCGGTTGCGTGTGGTACTGGGAAGATGGCACACAGTGGGCCGCCAAAATGTTCTACCCCACTACGCACTTCGCCGATAATGTACTTACTCCGGCAGACGCACGCTATGTGTTCCGCAAAATTACTTCTCAGCCTGATTGGTATATCTGCGATAAATTCAACGACCGCCATTTGGGTGGGCAGCCTGTGTTGTCGGCCATGTGCGATTTGCGTGCTGCCGAAATGTATCTGGTGGAAGCAGAGGCTTGTGCACATATTCCCGGAGAGGAAGGACAGGCTTTGGCAATCCTAAACCAAATTCAGACACTCCGCAACGGTACGGTGACCACTACAGGCGATGACCTGCTGGAAGCCATTCACTTAGAACGCCGCAAGGAATTATATGGTGAAGGCATCGATCTTTGGGATGTAAAACGTTTGCAAAAAGGTGTGAAGCGTGTGGAAAACAGAGCCAACGGCGGTCACTACTATACGGTAGACATTCCTGCCAATTCAAACAAATTGATATTGCAGATTCCCCAGTATGAAATGACGAATAACCCGAATATCAAAGAACAAAACCCAGATCCGGCTAAGGAACCTGTTTTTGTTCCCTGATGAAGTTTCACTAAAAGGTTACACACAACCATGCTACCAATAATATTTATCCCATATAAATAATAGTTTAAACATAATGTTAATCAAACCTTCAACTCCCATGATTAAAAAAGTGATTTATTCACTACTTGTATCAGCAATAGTACTCTGTGGATGCCAGACATCAACAACAGAACCTGCTGACATTCAACTCGGTGAGATTAAATCCGTGCCCTTCACCGATGTACATTTCACTGATAATTTCTGGCTTCCCCGCATGGAAGCCAACCGCACGGTGTCCATTCCCTCCGCATTTCACCAATGCGAGATTAACGGACGTTTCGATAACTTTGCCATTGCCGGTGGCTTGAAAAAAGGGGAGCACCAAGGCGATTTTTCGTTCGACGATACCGACCCATATAAGATTATCGAGGGGGCTTCTTACTCGCTGGCGGTAAAATACGACCCTAAACTGGACGCTTATCTCGACAGCGTGATCACCCTGATTGCCGCCGCACAGGAGCTGGACGGGTATCTCACTACTTGTGTGACCAACAATTGCACCCGTTTGTCGGGCTGGTGGGGCACCAAACGCTGGGAAAAGGTCAACAGCCACGAACTCTACAACTCAGGGCACCTATACGAAGCTGCCGTAGCCCACTATCAAGCCACCAAAAAACGTACGCTGCTCGATGTAGCCATCCGTAATGCCGACCTGATTTGTGAAACGTTCGGATTGGGCGAACACCAGATTAAATACCCCAGTGGGCATCCCATCATCGAAATGGCACTCGTGAAACTGTATAACGTGACGGGCGATCGGAAGTATCTGGACCAGGCACGCTACTTTGTGGACGAAGCCGGACGATTGTCCAACGGACGTAAACCGGGCATCTATAGCCAGGACCACAAACCCGTACTTGAACAAGACGAGATTGTAGGCCATGCCGTACGTGCAGGTTACTTTTATTCGGGCGTAGCCGATGTGGCTTCACTCCAAAACGATAAAGAATTGTTCCGGGCGGTAGATCGCGTGTGGAATAATATGGCGGGACGTAAACTCTACATTAACGGCGGCATCGGCAGCCGGGCACAGGGCGAAGGTTTCGGTCCCGACTACGAACTGAACAACTTCAATAACTATTGCGAAACATGTGCCTCGATTGCCAACGTGTATTGGAATCACCGCATGTTCCTCGCTACAGGCGAATCGAAATACGTTGATGTGCTGGAACGTGCGCTGTATAATGGTGTCATTTCGGGCGTATCGCTCAGTGGCGACAAGTTCTTTTACGACAACCCGATGGCTACACCCGGCGGACACCACCGTGCCGAATGGTTCGGCTGCGCCTGCTGTCCGGGCAACGTTACCCGCTTCATGGCCTCTGTGCCGGCATATGCCTATGCCACCGATAACAAAAATATTTATACCAACCTGTATGTGGAAGGCAACGCTGTAGTGAAAACCGGCGGCAACAGCATCGAACTGACCCAAAAGACCAACTATCCATGGGAAGGAGAAGTAGAAATTGGGGTAAACCCCACGCAGCCGCAGAAATTCGGAATACTACTCCGTATTCCCGGATGGGCGCAAGGCAAGCCGGTACCGACTGATCTTTACCAATATGTAGACGACAACAAAGGACAGGTTACCCTTGCTGTAAACGGAAAAGAGATGAAGGTGAAGACGCGTGGCGGATACTTCGTTATAGATCGTGAATGGAAGGCAGGAGACAAAATCAGTCTCCGTATGAAGATGCCTGTACGCCGCACGCAAGCACACGAAAAGGTGGAATATGACAAAGGTTTGCTCAGCATGGAACGCGGTCCGATACTTTATACTCTCGAAGCCATCGACCAACATAAACCGTATGTGTTCGACATCGTTATCCCCCGCAAAACCAACATCAGCAGCCATTTCGACGAGAAGCTGCTGGGCGGTGTGGTGGTGCTCGAAGGCAATGCATATATGGTGACAGCCGATAAGAAAAAAACGCCGATGACGTTCAAAGCCATTCCTTACAGCACGTGGAACAACAGGGGCTACGGGCAGATGATAACCTGGACACCTGAAACGGCCGAATACGCTATTCCGCAACCCGAACCCACCATCGCTTCAGAGGCAAAGTCGATAGGTGGCTGGGGAGTCAACGACCAGTTTGAACCTAAATCGTCGGCTGATATCAATACCCCCTACCATTACTGGTGGCTAAAATCGGGTACGGAAGAAAGCATTAGTTACCGTTTCAAGAAACCCACGCACGTGTCCGAAGTACAGGTATACTGGCTGGCATTCGAACACTACGATGTGATTTACAAAGCCCCCGAATCGTGGAAACTGATGTACAAAGACGGCAACAGTTGGAAAGAAGTGAAAAGCCCATCAGGCTACGACACCGCACTCGACCGGTACAACATAACCACATTCGACCCGGTGACTACCACTGAACTGAAAATGGTAGTGCAACTGCAACGTCCGCCTGCAATGGGCAATGTAGAGCTTAACGGACCGCAGGTGGTTGACGTAGATCGACGCGGCTTCTCCGGGGGTGTTATTGAATGGAAGGTTCGTTAACGGTACCTGCATCTAATACCGGCAATATGCTATGTTGCCGGTATTACCACCAGGGCGTTATCACCTATTAATTAAATATAACATTCACAATAAACCTATATGTTTATGAAATATACTAATTTTATTTTCAGAATAGCCTGGCTGTTGCTTGCTGCTGCACCATGTTTGGCGAATGTCAATCAGCCGGCTGCGGCGTTGAGCGACAGCATTCGCCCCATCGCAGTGCCTGACTCGCTGGGTATTCACGCCTTTTACCAAAAATACGTCGATGCCGGAGGCATCCCCATCGTATCGTCGGGCAGCGTCAGAGATGAAGCGTTGCTGCGTGCAGGCAAGGTGATTACCCAAATACTCTCCAAACGTTCAGACATTAAAGACTGTATGGTAAAAAAGGGCTGCAAAGTAATGATTATTGGTGAGAAGGAAGATGTTTGCGATATTCCCGAATACGCTCACATCTGTGACACACCCGAAAACATTGCCTACTGGAATAAACGCGCCCGCGGCTTCGGGGGTTCGCCCGAACATGATTTCAGTGCTAGTTGCGGCGAGGAGAACGTACTCGGATTGCCAGACGACCGTTACTACACCGAAAGCATTATGGTGCACGAATTTGCGCATATCTTCCATCTGGTAGGAATTTGCAACATTGAGCCGGACTTCAACGACCGATTGAAAGCCTTGCATCAGCAAGCCATACTGCGTGAGTTGTGGACCGATACGTACGCTGTCAGCAACAAAGAAGAGTATTTTGCCGAAACCTTCCAGTCGTTCTTCAACTGCAACCGCTACTCGGAAAAGCCCAATGGGGTACACAACAATATCGACACCCGCGAAAAGCTGAAACAGTATGATCCCGACATGTACCAGTTACTGCTGGAATACCTACCCGAGACTGATCTCGACCTGGTCGGGAGCCAGAAACATTAACGACCCCGGACATACATAAAAATAAGAATATGTTGTTTAAAATCCATTTGCTTTTTTACTACAAATTGCGTAGATTACACAAAATTTCAATACAATGAAAAAGCTTTTCTTTACCTTTCTCCTTATCACTGTATCATATGGCAACACCCTTGCTCATACATGCAACAACCCAAACCATCGTCACGCCCACGGCTATCCCATTGAACCCGTACCGTTTACCTCCGTTAAGGTAACCGATTCCTTTTGGGGACAACGTCTCAGAGCAAGCCACGAGGTAACCGTCCCCCTGGCATTCGGCAAATGCGAAGAAACGGGACGTTACGATAACTTTGTCAGAGCCGCACACCCAGATGAAACCTACAAGGTGGGCGGATTGTCGTTCGATGATACCGACGTGTATAAAACCATCGAAGGAGCCAGTTACCTGCTCCGGACCTATCCTGACAAAAAACTGGAAAGCTATATCGATAGTATACTCACCCTTGTGGCCGCAGCGCAGGAACCTGACGGATATCTCTTTACCGCCCGCACCATGAACCCAGCTCACCCACACGAATGGGCGGGCTCCAAACGTTGGGAGAAAGTGGAAGACCTCAGCCATGAGTTTTATAACCTCGGCCACATGGTGGAAGGAGCCATCGCTCACTATCAGGCTACCGGTAAACGGAACTTTCTCGACATCGCCATTCGTTATGCCGATTGTGTATGCCGGGAGATCGGCGACAAGCCCGGACAAACAGTTGCTGTGCCGGGACATCAGATTGCCGAAATGGCGCTGGCTAAACTCTACCTTGTAACAGGTGACGGGAGATATCTTGACCAAGCGAAATTCTTCCTCGACAAACGGGGGTATACCACCCGTTCAGATGAGTACAGTCAGAGTCACAAACCTGTCGTCGAACAGGATGAAGCAGTAGGACATGCCGTACGCGCCACATACATGTACGCCGGCATGGCAGATGTGGCAGCATTGACAGGTGACGAATCGTACATTGCCGCTATCAGTAAGATATGGGATAACATTGTGACGAAAAAACTCTATATCACCGGAGGCATCGGAGCAACTAACCACGGCGAAGCTTTCGGGAAGAACTACGAACTGCCCAATATGTCGGCCTATTGCGAAACTTGCGCCGCTATCGGCAATGTGTACGTCAACTACCGCCTGTTCCTGTTGCATGGTGAATCGAAATATTACGACGTGCTGGAACGTACCTTATATAATGGTCTCATTTCGGGTGTATCGCTCGACGGTGGCGGATTCTTCTACCCCAACCCGTTGGAATCCATAGGTCAGCACCAACGCCAGCCCTGGTTTGGTTGTGCCTGCTGCCCATCTAATATCGCGCGATTCATCCCTTCCCTCCCCGGATACGTGTATGCCGTGAAGAACAACACTGTTTACCTCAACCTCTTTATGTCTAACACTACCGACCTGAAAGTAGAAGGCCGAAATGTATCGTTGAAGCAAACCACTAATTACCCGTGGAATGGCGACGTACAAGTAGACATCACCCAGGCATCCGGCAAGCCTTTCAATCTGATGATCCGTATTCCAGGATGGGTAAAGAATGAAGTCGTTCCCGGCGACCTTTATGCCTATACCGACGGAAAGCGTCCAGACTATCGGGTGAAAGTAAACGGCCAGCCTGTGAACAGCGAACTTAAAAACGGATATTTCAGCATCGAACGCAAATGGAAGAAAGGCGATAAGGTAGAAATTCACTTCGATATGGAGCCCCGCACCGTGATAGCAAACGAAAAAGTGGAAGCCAATCGCGGACGGATTGCAGTTGAGCGGGGTCCGCTTGTGTATTGTGCCGAATGGGCCGACAACGACTTTGACGTGCTCGGCATCTTTATGAACCGCGAGCCTAAATTTGAGGTTGAAAGCAAACCCGGTCTGCTTTACGGCATCAACCAACTAAAAACCAATGCTCAAACGCTGGGTTATGATGACGACGGACGGCTGACTGCCAGCGATGTGAAACTCACTCTCATTCCTTATTATGCCTGGGCACACCGGGGATCGGGAGCAATGGCGGTATGGTTGCCCAACGAGTTGCGTGCTTCGCGCCCAACAATGGCTGCTACACTGGCATCGGGCAGCAAAATTGATGCCTCGCACATGGTAAAATCTATTTCTGCTATAAACGACCGCTTGATTCCGAAAGATGAACAGGATACCTCTGCGCCTTATTATCATTGGTGGCCGAAGAAGGGCAGTACAGAATGGATCACTTACGAATTTGAGAAAGAAGCTACCATCAATCGCGCTACCGTGTACTGGTACGACGACAGCCCTTGGGGCGGTTGCCGCGTGCCCAAAGCGTGGACAATATACTACCAAACAGCCACTGGCCAATGGCAGCCTGTGGCGCATCCCAACGGATATGGAGTAAAAAAAGGGGTACCCAATGAAGTATTGTTCGATGCTGTAACAACCTGCGCAGTGAGACTGGAGGTTGTTCAACCCGACGACTACTCCGCCGGATTGTTTGAATGGGAAATTAAATAAATTTCGTGATATGATTTATAAAAGGTTAGCTTTTTTATTGGCCATACTCCTTTCGGGGAGCATGGCGTTCTTTGAAATATTTAAAATTTAGTTACTGTTTTTTCGATTCAACAGATTTCAATTCTCATTTTTGCGGTCTAAAACAGGCCGGTATATGAGAGAACAAATTCGTCTTCTCTCAACTGATAGTATTCTTAGGTAGAAACAAGTTCAACTACATCGTGCGTAAGCACAATGGCGATAAATATGTGAAGCATTTCACTTGTTGGAATCAACTGCTGGCTTTAATATTCGGACAGCTATCTAATCGTAAAAGTTTAAGAGATTTAATTATTGCTCTTGATACCCCCACTCCAAGTGTTATCATTTAGAAACGGGTAGGGATGTTCTAAGATCATCTCTAGCAAGAGCCAATCAAGGCATTAATATAACATGGCTTCAAATTTCGGATTTAAAATTAGGGAATCAGAAGCTGCTCATCTTTATTCAGTGCGTAGTATTCCTCATACAGTATTAACAGATCAGGAAAGTACTATTATTGCGAAAGGATTAAGAGGAAACGATATTGATAGTAAGTTGGCTGAATTGCTTAAACAAAAGAGGGTTAAAGCTACTTTAAATAATAAAAGAGGGGGTCCAGAAAGTCGTCTGTCATTGCGGACTTGATCCGCAATCTGTTGCTCTATAGCTTACAGAGGAGATCCCGGGTCAGGCCCGGGATGACAACTATACTTTTGGGACACTCTCTTTCTTTTTTATATCTACCTGATTAAATTTTCCGGTTCTTATTTATTTGAAAAAGTTCTTTTCATTTCTTCAATATCATCCAGATAATCTTGCAGGTCTTGCTCATGTTCTTCCTCTTGCGCTAAAATATATTTAGCTACATCACAAGTTGTATAATCAATACCATTTGTCATATTGGCTATTTCTTCATATCTCTGGATTGCACAACGCTCTGATGCTACATTCTGGTTTAACAAACTGATAACATCAGGTTGGTCGGGAACAAGATATTTACATCTTGCCAACTCAGAAAACTTTTGCGGATCTAAGATGGGAGTTCCTTCCAACTCAATTATTCTTTTAGCTAACATATCAGCATGTTCAAGCTCTTCTTTTGCATGCTCTTCAAATTCAGCTTGTACACCGGTACGCATAGCTCCTTTTACGATTAATGCCCCAACCCAGTATTGATAATATGCAAACCATTCCTCAGCAAGTGCTTCATTAAGTATAGAGACGAGCTTCTCCACATCAATTTTTTTCTTGAGGATTTCGACACTTTCTTTAGCCATACTTTTCTAAGTTTTAAATTATATATTTTATTAATTATTCAAACTTTTAACAAAACCGCCGTATAAATGTTCATCATTATTCACATTATTTTATTATCCATTTACCCTATGTATTTTAAGGCTTATAAAAGGTTATCCTGTTACAATCATAAGATTTAGTTTGCATGCTCAACTTCTTATCTCATTGAATGATAGTGTAAGAATTAGATACCCTTTCCGGTACTATATCCGTAAACAGTTGAGGATCTCTTGCATGTTTTAATACATATCCTGCCGGATATACATCAGTATTGTTCTTATCCGTTATCTTATGTATTATATGCTGTTTTTCTTTTCCCGTAACAAAAAACCAGGTGTGAAAAGCTTTAAGCAGAGGCCGACCAGTAAGAGATATACGATATTGCCCGGAATAAGGATTTAAACTCACGGCATAAGGTTCCGGTGAAGAAAGCAGATTTTTCTGTCCGAGAAAAATAGAAGAAGTGTGCCCATCCCTTCCAATTCCTAAAAATATGAAATCAAAAATCGGGACTCCAGCCTCTACCGGTAATCTGGATTTGATCAACTCTGAATAATCCGTGGCCTCCTCGTCCGGTTCAGAATCACAATCAATCCTATGTATATGGGTAGAAGGGATATTTACGCGGTCAAATAGAAGACGCTTTGTCATTGCATAATTGTTGTCGGGATGATCGGCTGTAACACAGCGTTCGTCGACCCAGTAAAATTGTAGCTGTTCCCACGGAGTAAGATTAGCATATTCGCAAGCCCATATATCAAATAGAAGTGCAGGTGTCACTCCTCCCGAAAGGGCAATATTAAACTCTTTGTCCGGATTATGTTTCAATTCCGCCAGAAAAAATCGGATCATCCCACGGGCAGCTTCTGATGCCTGGTTATAATAATTGTATCTCATATCGCTTTAATAAGTCATTATATATGTATTATGCATTATATGTTCCGGATGTAATGTTTCCTCCCTGATGTGTCCAGTCTTCATGAAAAAAATTTCCGCGCCTGTCGTCTGTCCTTTCGAAAGTATGTGCTCCGAAATAGTCTCTTTGAGCCTGGATCAGGTTGGCAGGAAGATTTTTTGATGTAATAGAGTAATAATAATTCAATGCAGAGGTTAACGCAGGTGTCGCCAGTTCTTCCTGAACGGATATGGTTATAACTTCTTTCCATGCAGAAAGTGCCTTCTTTATTTCCTCCGAAAAAGCGGTATAAAATATCAGATTTGGTAAATCTGGTTCTTCTTTGAAAGCTTTTGCCACTTCTTTCAACAGATCGGAACGGATCACGCAGCCATTCAACCACAATCCTGCAATCATGGATAAATTTAAATACCATCCGTAATCGTAAGATGCTTTTCTCATCAGGCTAAATGATTGAGCATAAGAAATTAAGCGGGATAAATAAAGAGACTCGCGTAATTTGTCCGGCAATCCCTTTGTTAGATAGTCTTTCCCCGTTTTACTATCTCTGGGGAATATCTCCGCTCCTCTTTCCCTCAATTCTTTTTCCGCAGAAATGTTTCGTTCAAATACAGCCGTAGCTACTGTTGCCAAAGGCATGAATAACTCCAGGGCATTTATTACGGACAATTTGCCCATACCTTTTTGGCCTGCCACATCCAGAATGTTATCTATAATATAATTTCCTGTAGAGTCCCTGTAATGCAGAATGCGGGCTGTTATCTCAATTAAATAGCTTTTGAGTTTTCCTTTATTCCAGTCTGAGAAAATATTACTTATATCATCATTCGTTAATCCCGTAAGATGTTGCATCATTGAATAAGTTTCAGCTATTAATTGCATATCACTGTATTCTATGCCGTTATGTATCATTTTTACATAATGTCCCGCTCCTCCGGGACCCACCCAATCACAGCAGGGTATCCCCTCTTCACTTCTTGCAGCAATACTCTGCAAAATAGATTTTACCTGGGGCCATGCAGCTTCCGAGCCACCGGGCATAATAGAAGCTCCATTCAAAGCTCCTTCTTCACCTCCTGAAATTCCTGCCCCTATTAGGTGTAAACCCAGCTTGCCCAATTCTGTTACACGACGTTCCGTATCTCTGAAATCCGAATTGCCTCCGTCAATTATAATATCCCCTTCAGATAGGTATGGAATTATTTTCCCGATCGTTTCATCCACGGGAAAACCAGCCTTCACCATGATCATTATTTTTCTCGGACTTTTTAATGAATCGATAAAATCTTTTAAATCGGTATATCCAGCTATATTTTTATCTCTACCTCTGGTAAACATAAAGCGATCTACAACTCCTTCTTCGAACCCTGTAACTGTACGGTTCCAAACAGAAACTTTCCAACCGTTACGTTCCATATTTATGGCCAGATTCTCACCCATTACAGCTAACCCTATAAGTCCTATATCCGATTTTTCCATGGCACTATTTTTTGTGGTTAGTAACAAGACCGGTAGTTTATTTGTTCAATATACTTATCTTTGGGTACCATTTGATTAAAAACTTTGTTATGCCATGAAAAAATTACGTTTAGGATTGCTGCCACGCATCATTATTGCCATCATATTAGGGGTTATATTGGGGAATTATCTTCCATTGGTAGTTATACGCATATTTATTACGTTTAACGGGATATTCAGTGAGTTCCTTAATTTCATCATCCCACTAATTATTGTAGGGTTAGTTGCTCCTGCCATAGCAGATATCGGAAAAGGTGCAGGGAAAATGCTGCTGGTTACTACCCTTATTGCATACGGTGCCACTCTATTTGCCGGATTTCTTTCTTATTTTACAGGAGTAACAATTTTTCCTCATCTTATTGAACCCGGCAAAGTAGTTAGCAACATAGGTGAAGCTCAAAGTGCTTTACCTTTCTTTACCCTGACAATTCCGGCAATGATGAATGTGATGACAGCTCTGGTTTTAGCTTTCACTTTGGGACTGGGACTTGCTAACTTTCATACTACTACTTTGAGAGATGCAATGTGTGACTTTAAAGATATCATAACAAAAACTATCGGTGTAGTGATTATTCCGGTTCTTCCTATTTATATATTTGGCATATTCCTTAATATGACCTATTCAGGACAGGTATATGAAGTATTACTTGTGTTTATTAAAATTATTGGTGTCATTTTTGTCCTTCACATACTATTATTGGTAATCCAGTATTCCATTGCTGCGATTTTTGCAAAAAGAAATCCGTTTCGCTTACTCTATACTATGTTGCCTGCCTATTTTACTGCACTAGGCACACAATCTTCTGCGGCAACCATTCCTGTGACCCTGGAGCAAACGAAAAAAAACGGGGTATCGGATGATGTAGCCGGATTTGTCATTCCCCTTTGTGCAACAATACATCTATCAGGCAGTACTCTCAAGATAGTTGCCTGTGCACTGGCATTAATGATAATGACAGGGATACCGTATAATTTTGCCATGTTTGCAGGATTTATCTTCATGTTAGGAATTACAATGATTGCTGCTCCGGGCGTACCGGGAGGTGCTATTATGGCCTCTTTGGGCATATTATCTTCCATGCTTGGTTTCGATGAATCGCAAATAGCCTTAATGATAGCACTCTATATTGCAATGGATAGTTTCGGTACAGCTTGCAACGTTACGGGAGATGGAGCAATAGCAATTGTAATTGACAGGCTTATGGGGAAGAATATAGAGGGAAATTGTAGATGAGAGGCCGTAGAGACGCATATTTGCGTCTTAAATCCCGTGGGTGTGTAGTTGAAGACGCAAATATGCGTCTCTACGGCAAAAATCTTGATGCTATAATCAATCCTGAGGTTTTTCTATCCCTTCTTTCTCCGCTCTTTCCGTCATTCTTTGTATACGAGCGTCAAGGTCAGGGTGTGTAGAGAAAAGTTGTTTCATTTTACTGCTTTTTGCTGTTCCACCGGCTTCCTCTTGCATTTGTTTTAATCTTTGGAAGGATAAAGACATAGCCCAGGGATTTTTGCCTTTAGATTTTAAGAATTCATATCCATAATCATCAGCTGCTCTTTCCTGCTTTTGAGAGTAAGTTGCACTCATTAAAGCTTCACCAAGATCACCAAGTTGAGAATCTGTTAACACGGCTGCTGTATTACCGGTAGAAGCGATTCCGTCTTTTAACGCAGAAGTTAATAGAGAAGAACGAAATGCATTTTTAGAGTCGCGGTGAGCAATATGACCGATTTCATGTCCGATCACTCCCAACAATTCTTCGTCAGACATGATATCCATTAACGAAGAAAATACACGAATACTGCCATCAGGGCAGGCAAATGCATTTACATCAATTACATGGTATACTTTAAAATTCAATTTAATTCCATCTGCATCGGTCAATCCCTGTGTAAGGCTGTTCAAACGAACTGTATAAGGATTATCAGCTTCGCATACCGGATTGTTTTTATCCATCCAGTCGACATACTCCTTTACATACTCAGCCATTTGTTCATCTGTCAGAGTTACTGCCTGAGCTGCTTTAACCGCTCCTTTTAATAAACGTGAATTGATTTTTTGTGCAAAACAATCTCCCCCATAAAATGCGTTGATCAATGCCAATGCAATCAGAGCCAATAAAATTCTTTTCATTCTTTAAGTTTTAAGTAGTTATAATTAAATAATTAGCATCAACGTTATTTGATCCTGTTCTTTTCAAAGTATTTACGGGTAAATAATACATATAATAGCAAAGCTATTAAAGCCATAATTACTCCTGTTCTAAAAACAGAAGTATATAAGGACACATCGATCCAGAAAGAAGTAGTGATAATACCTGCCGCAATCCCCGTTTCCCATGCTATCAAATATGTATTAGTCGCTGTCCCCCGTTGACAATGCCTAGATAACTTCACAAAGATATGCAGAAATTCTGATAATCCCATTCCACTTCCCATTAATACAGCAGCTAACATAAATAAAGACTTACTGTAAGATATGGCAATTAGTACAAAGGCAAAAACGGTTAAACACAATCCGCTTATTATTTTCCATTTATCCTCCACATCAACGAGTATTGTCCTATTTGCAATAAGTGATAATATAAAACCCAATACCATGCAAAAGAAAAAAATGATAGCCATATTTTGCCCATACATCAAATTAGCATATAATAAAACAGAAACAAACAGTAGCCCGTAAGAAAAGGAATGGAAAATAAGATTTAGCGCCGGAAGCCAGGCACGGAACAATAAAAATCTATCCAGAGAACAAAGAGGCGCACCAATAGGTGCACGAAATGCGACGCGTATTAAAGAAGTAAATATCCATCCAAGCAAACCAGTGGCAACTGATGCATATAAAGCTATGTTTATCCCGGCATTTATATAAATGGCAATACCAATCATAGGTCCTAAAAGCATTCCCCATAAAGAGGACCGGTTATAACAATTGTTGCAAGCATTTCTTTTGGGAGAAACCGTTACATCTATTGCAAGTGTATTTCCCATAGACGAAGCAATTCCAAACATAGCCCCTTGCAGTATTCTAAGAATCATTATCCATAGCAGACTTCCTGCTATAGAATATCCCCCGGTAATAAAGATAACTGTCAAATAAGATATAAGACAAATACGCTTTCTTTTGTATGCATCTATCAGATAACTGTAAAACGGACCTACAAGAAACAAAGGGAGTACAAACAACGCCATTATCAATCCGGCAGTGAAAAAAGTTATCTGGAATTTCTCCACCAGGAATATAGGAAAGACCGGAATTATCATGTATAAAGATACATAGAGTAAAAAGTTACCCGTACATATTTTAATAAGATTGCCTGTCCATAGTTTACAGTCGCTCTTTACTTCCATAATTTATATAAAACAAAAAATGAAAAATAAAGTCTTTGCCTTTTATGCACAGGCATCAACTTTATTTTCCACTTTTAATATTATTACTTAATATTGTTCTTTTTCATTGGGGAAATCCCCACTTTTTACATCAGCTGCATATTGACTTATTGCATTCGTCATGACAGAATTCAAATCAGCATACCTGCGAAGGAAACGCGGACTGAATCCCTGCGTCATTCCAAGCATATCCGTAACTACAAGCACCTGGCCATCTACATAACCTCCGGCACCTATACCGATAATGGGTATTGTAAGTTCTCTGGCTACCTGACCAGCCAGCTTTGCCGGAATTTTTTCCAGTACGATACCAAAGCATCCTGCTTCTTCCAGTAAATGTGCATCTCTTATTAGCTTTTCAGCTTCCTGCTCTTCTTTTGCACGCACTGTATATGTACCATATTTATTAATGGATTGTGGCATTAATCCCAGATGCCCCATGATAGGAATTCCTGCTGAAATTATTTTTTTTACCGTCTCTATAATTTCTTCTCCGCCTTCCAGTTTTAAAGCATCTGCGTGAGACTCTTTCATTATACGGATTGCAGAAGCTACCCCTTCCAAGGTGTTTCCCTGGTATGAACCAAAAGGCATATCAACAACAACGAGTGCCCGTTTAACTCCACGAACTACAGACTTTCCATGATAAATCATCTGATCGAGAGTCATCGGCAATGTAGTAATATTACCTGCCATTACATTTGAGGCCGAGTCTCCTACTAAGATCGCATCTACCCCTGCATTATCCACAATTTGTGCTGTGGTATAATCATAGGCGGTTAACATAGATATCTTTTCTCCCCTTTGTTTCATCTCATAAAGACGATGGGTAGTAACTTTTCTTGTATCGTCAGAAATATAACCTGCCATAAGCATTATTTTTTAATATTTAAAAATAGGGCGCAAAGTTATAGCATTATACTGAATATATAAAGATTATCCTTGAAATTTATTCTGCCAGCTCTATCATCCTTTGGTAATTAAAGTCCTCAAAGTTTTCTATTACCAGATGTGCCTTATCTTTTATGGATTCATACGGGTTTGTAGTAGAAAGACCAATAACGTGCATACCGGCACGGTTTCCAGCCATGAGCCCATTAAATGAGTCTTCAAAAACAAAACTATTTTCAGAAGTAGTCTCAAAAATCTTGGCTCCCAACAGAAAACATTCGGGATCAGGTTTAGATTTAGCAAAGCAATCTGCAGTCAATATACGATCTACCTGGTCTTGCAATTCGGGATGAATTCTATATACATTCGCCATCTTTTTTTCATTACTGCTGGTTACAATGGCTATCTTAACGTTATTATCACGCAAATTGTTCATAAACTCCTGAACACCCGGTATATACTTATAGTCCATTTCAGCTTCGAAACGATCTAGCTCCCGGCGGATTTGCTCCCGGATATCTTTCATACCTTCAAAATGTTTTTCGAATATCTGGTCGAGAGTAGAACCTTTTATCAACTGATCAAAATCAGAGATTTCCGGATGATACTTACGTCCTTGATATGCCCAGAATTTACTATATTGTGTCTCCGTATCCATGACAACTCCATCAAAGTCAAATAATGCAGCTACCGGCTTATTAGTGTCCATAATTATATTAATTTGATTTAATTCTGCAAAGGTTATAATTATACTTCAAAGCCACAAATATTTCTTATCCTACACAAGTGAAAATGTAAGAAAAAACACTCTATATCCTATAAAAGTGACCTTATATATATGGAACGGAGTTTTGCCCGGATATAAATTCACTTTAGCATGTCAAAAACTCTGCTTTTTATTATTACACATTAAGAAAAATGGAACATTTATTATCCAAATAGGAACAATACCCTCATCATCATGTTTTCTATTTTTGTATTTAAATACTTAAATAACAAAAATGAAATGAATAGAAAAATACAATTCACTTTGTTGTACAATATCTTCCTAATAACTCTTTTAAGCTGTGATATGATCGAATATCATCCTTATGACGGACGTATAAAAGGAGATACAAATATCAATGAAAAAAATATCAGATTAATTGAAGAAAAATGTTCCGGTAAAGAAACCGTTCGTTTTGCAATGATCAGCGATACACAACGTTGGTATGACGAAACAGAAATATTCGTCAATCACCTTAATAAACGGGATGATATTGATTTTGTAATTCACGGAGGAGATATTTCAGACTTTGGAGTTACAAAAGAATTTATGTGGATGAGAGACATATTGAATAAGTTGACTGTTCCTTATGTATGTTTAATCGGGAATCATGATTGCTTAGGGAATGGAAATGTTATTTTCAGAAAGATATTCGGAGAAGAGAATTTTGCTTTCCAGGCAGGTGCTACACGTTTTATTTGTCTTAACACAAATGCCCTTGAATATGATTATTCAAAACCTGTCCCGGATTTTGAATTTATGGAAAATGAAATAGGAAGAGAAGTACCAGGATGGGAAAAAACAGTGGTTGCCATGCATGCGCAACCTTATAATGAACAGTTCAATAATAATGTAGCGAAAGTATTTCAGACTTACAATAAAACGTTTCCCGGTTTACAATTTTGTATACACGGACATAGTCACAATATAAGTGCAACAGACGTTTTCAACGACGGCATTATATATTATCAATGTGCAAACATAAAAAAACGTTCTTATCTGATTTTTACTTTAACGCCTCAAGGTTACGATTATGAAGTATCATCATTTTAGATTTGTCATACTTATTATTATCAGTCTTTTCCCCCCTAATATAAGAGCACAAAATGAATATGATAAAAATGTCAATAGATATAAATCTGCTTGGGAAAAATTAATTCCAACTCATGGTAAAATACAATTTGCCGGCGATATGGGGTTATTATCTTTTGGAACAGGATGGGATTATGGCAAAAACGATAAATGGGAAACGGATATCTTTTTCGGATTTGTTCCTAAATATGAATCCGATAAGTTTAAGGTTACTTTTACTCTCAAGCAAAACTACATGCCCTGGAATTGTAATTTCGGAGAAAAATTCTCATTAGAACCTCTTGCATGCGGTATTTATCTCAACACAGTGTTTGGAGGAGATTTTTGGACAAAAGAGCCGGACAGATACCCTAGTGGATATTATGGCTTTTCATCCAAAGTACGCATACATGCTTTTGTCGGACAACGATTTACATATAATATTGATCCCAAATACCGCAAAAGAGCTAAAGCAATCACACTGTTTTATGAAATAAGTACATGTGATGTATATTTAATTAGTGCAGTAGGTAATAGCCACTTAAAACCTAGTGATTACTTACGGCTGTCATTCGGCATTAAATTACAAAGGTTTTAATAAAAACATATATAGTAAGCCTGAACCAGATTGAATCTTTCTTCGTTTATTTTATAATATAAGTGTAAATCTTTTTAAGATTTTTCCTAAATTTGTTGGGCATTTAAATAATAAAATCCTTTTCCTTTATGATATTTACAGCAGAAAACGTATTATTAATAGGTTCTATTCTACTTTTTATCAGCATATTAGTTAGTAAAACCGGATATCGTTTCGGTGTTCCTACACTTTTACTTTTTTTGTTTGTAGGAATGCTTTTTGGCAGTGATGGGCTGGGTTTACAATTTCATGATGTCAGCATTGCACAATTCATTGGAATGGTTGCCTTGAGTATCATACTCTTTTCGGGTGGAATGGATACTAAATTTTCTGAAATAAAACCCGTATTAGGTCAAGGGATTCTATTATCAACATTTGGTGTATTATTTACCACAATATTTACTGGTTTTTTTATTTTCTGGATACTAGGCTGGGAGATGACTAATCTTGCTCTTCCATTAACCACCTCACTTTTATTAGCTGCAACGATGTCATCTACCGACTCTGCATCTGTATTTAATATACTACGGTCGCAAAAAATGAATTTAAAACATAACCTGCGTCCGATGCTTGAGTTAGAAAGTGGTAGTAATGACCCAATGGCTTATATGCTTACTATTGTTTTGATACAGATTATTCAGTCTACGGGTATAGGAGGTTGGCAAATAGCGGGTTCATTGCTAATACAATTTATAGTAGGTGCAGGCGTTGGATTCCTTCTTGGAAAAGTTGCCGTATGGATCATTAACAAAATCAATTTAAGTAATAATTCCCTCTACCCTATTCTTTTGTTAAGCTTCGTTTTCTTTACCTTCACAATAACCGAATTATTAAAAGGAAATGGGTACTTAGCCGTATATATTGCAGGGATAATGGTGGGTAATAATAAGATTGTTAATAAAAGAGAAATATCAACCTTTATAGACGGTATGACCTGGCTATTTCAAATCATTATGTTTTTAATGCTTGGTTTATTGGTCAATCCGCATGAACTATTCGATATTGCTATTGTTGCCACTCTTATCGGTATTTTTATGATAATTGTTGCACGTCCTTTAAGCGTGTTCATCTGTTTGTTGCCTTTCAAAAAAATGGGACTAAATTCTAAACTTTTCGTATCCTGGGTCGGTCTTCGTGGAGCAGTCCCCATTATATTTGCAACTTATCCTGTCGTTGCAAATATTGAAGGATCAAACCAAATATTTAATATCGTATTTTTTATAACCATTTTGTCACTAGTAATTCAGGGAACTACCATCCCGGCAGTTGCCCGCCTGTTACATTTAGATACACCTCTGGAGAAAACCGGAAATGCTTTTGGAGTAGAACTCCCTGAGGAGATCGATTCTAATTTAAGTGATATTTTAGTAGATGAAAAAACTTTATTAAAAGGTAATAAATTAGTGGATATGAATTTACCAAAAGGTACTTTAGTTATGCTCATCAAACGCGAAGATGAATATATAATACCAAACGGTTCAGTAGAATTACAACTTGGAGATAAATTGCTACTTATCTCTGAAAACAAGAAAGAAGAAAATAAGTCTATTGTATAAAAATAAATAAAATACGGTTGATAAATCGGCATAAACCCAATCGAAAGTGTGTTTTAACGGTATTAGATAAAGGTCAGATATTCAAACTTAATGATCTATGCTGTTTTATCAGGTTATTTTTAATAATTACCTAAAGTATAATTTATTATCCCTACCTTTCTTTATAAGAAATTTAATTTAGATTTTTACAATAACTCTTTTATATTGCAGGGATAATTCATAACTTTGCGGCCAAATATAACATCAGGTAACACCGACAAATAATGAGCTCTAAAGCACCTTTTATGGTATTCTCGGGAACCAATTCGAGATACCTTGCAGAGAAAATCTGTAAAAGCCTTAACTGTGAACTTGGAAATATGAACATCACCCGTTTTGCCGATGGTGAATTCGCTGTTTCTTACGAAGAATCCATCAGGGGTTCAGACGTTTTTCTGGTTCAGTCAACTTTTCCCAATTCAGATAACTTACTGGAACTTTTGCTTATGATAGATGCGGCAAAAAGAGCATCTGCCAAAAGTATCATTGCTGTTATCCCGTATTTTGGCTGGGCACGTCAGGATAGAAAAGATAAACCACGTGTTTCTATCGGTGCTAAACTTGTAGCAGATTTGCTCAGTGTTGCCGGAATTGACCGACTTATTACAATGGATCTGCATGCAGACCAGATACAAGGTTTTTTTAATGTACCTGTTGATCATTTGTATGCTTCCGCCGTTTTCTTACCTTACATTCAAAGTTTAAACTTAGAGGATTTAGTAATTGCTACTCCTGATGTAGGAGGCTCAAAAAGGGCAAGCACTTACTCCAAATACTTGCAAGTACCTCTTGTATTATGCAATAAAACCCGTGAAAAAGCAAATCAGGTAGCCTCTATACAAATTATCGGAGATGTTGAAGGTAAAAATGTCGTTTTGATCGATGATATTGTTGATACGGCCGGTACTATAACTAAAGCGGCAAATGTTATGCTGGAAGCAGGAGCATTATCTGTAAGAGCTATTGCAAGTCATTGTGTTATGTCCGATCCGGCAAGTGAACGTGTACATGCTTCCTCTTTAACCGAAATTGTCTTTACAGATAGTATACCTTTCCATGGGCCTAAATGCACAAAGGTAAAACAGCTTACTATTGCTGATCTATTTGCCGAAACTATTCGTAGGGTAGTTAATAACGAATCTATTAGCGATCAATATATTGTTTAGTAGATGATTATGAATATATAAGGAAAGAGGGCAAGTTCTTTTGTGAACTTGCCCTCTTTCCTTATATATAATATTTACTCTCTAAAGAGCACCAAAGATGAGGTGCTTATACCCTATGAAAACGAAATACAGCTTACGAACAAAAAAAAGATAAGGCTAACTTTTATGTTCCTTGCATCAAATTCTTATTTAATATTTAAATTTGTCTTAACCTCAATATTAGATCTTAATTCTATTTTTTGGGAAGATGAACCTATCATTATAGTAAACATACCGGATTCTACAATTCTCTTCATATCAGTACCAATAATTGATAGGTCATTCTGATCTAATGTAAACCAGACTTTTTTTTCTTGACCAGGCTCGAGAAATATCCTTTTAAAATGTTTAAGTTGCTTAATCGGTTGAACTGTTGAAGCAACCTCATCACGCAGGTATAATTGAACCACTTCATCACCTGAATAATTTCCTGTATTCTTTAGGATAAATGAGACAGTAAAAGTATGGTCATTTATACTATTAATATTAAGATCTTTATATTCAAAATCAGTATAACTCAATCCATATCCAAATTCATAAAGAGGATCGGCTGTTATTTCAACGTAATTTTGTCCACGGGGGTTCTTTTTATTGTAATAAACCGGAAGCTGTCCTACTGAACGAGGAACAGATATTGCTAAACGACCTCCAGGATTATAATCTCCCCAAAGTATATCAGCAATAGCATTGCCTCCCTCCTGACCCGGATACCAGGCTGTAAGAAGTGCATCGGAATTTTCCGAAGCCCAATTCATATTCAACGGACGACCTTGTATATAAACAACAATAATCGGAGTACCTGTTGCTTTAACAGCTTTCAGCAATTCAAGTTGTTTGCCTAATAGATCAAGTGTTGAACGGTCATTCCCTTCCCCACTCTCAATATCGCTTATCGTTTCTTCAGATACAATAGCGGCACCTGTTTCCTGATATTTTGTTTTGAAATCACGGGCACTTGAACCTCCGACTACAACAATAGCGACATCAGAATTCTTTGCTGCACGAACAGCACTTTCGATATCCGTATTTGTAGTATCACGGATAGCACAACCTTTTACATAACTTATTTCTGCATGAGGCATTTTAGCCTTAACTCCATCTAAAACCGTTTTTATATTACTCCTTTCCTGTGGAGCAGTATAATCGCCCAGCTGATTATAATGATTATCAGCATTAGGCCCAATAACTGCAATGCGCTTTAAATCCTTGGATAAAGGAAGAATGTTATTTTTATTTTCAAGCAAGACAATGCTTTCCTGTGCTGCCAAGCGAGCCAGTTCAATATGTTTGGGGCTTCTTACCATCTCTTTAGCTAACTTAGGATCAACATAAGGATTATCAAATAAACCCGTTTCAAACTTTAAACGTAACACACGACTTACGGCTGTATCAATAACAGCTTCGGCTACTTTATTCTGTTGAACAGCATCAACCAGTTTTGCAAAAGCATTAGCACCGAGATCCACATCTACACCTGCCGACAAAGCCATTACACCGGCATCCTGCAAACTCCCGGCTACGTGATGGTTTCCAAAGAGACCGTCGATACTTACAAGGTCGGATACAACAAATCCGTTAAATTTCCAATTGTTACGAAGAATATCAGTCAACAGATATTCATTTGAAGTACAGGGAATACCATCAATAGAATTATATGCAGTCATAATAGAAAGTGCACCGGCATCAATGGTGGATTTAAAAGGAGGAAGAAAATTCTCATGTAGTTCACGTTCTCCAATAAATGCCGTATTACCATTATGACCACCTTCAGGAATGCCATAAGCTATGAAATGTTTAATTGTAGAGATTGTGCTGTAAGGTTGCGATAAATCTCCGCCACCCGTACCCCGTGCATAAGCAGCTCCCATAAGAGCAGTCAATACAGGATCTTCTCCATAAGCTTCTTCCACACGGGACCACCTGGGATCACGTGAGATATCTAATACAGGCCCATAACTAATATGTCCTCCCTGCAAACGGATTTCTTTAGAAATAGTTTTAGCAATTTCCTCCACTAAAGAAGGGTTCCAGGTAGAAGCCAGGCTAATCCCTACAGGAAATACGGTTGTACCAATAGCCATATGGCCATGGGGAGCTTCTTCAGCTAAGAATACCGGAATTCCCAAACGGGTATTTTCCATAGCATAACGTTGTAAAGCATTTCCTGCTTTAGCTGCCAGTTCCGGGTCAAGTCCATTCTCAAGAGTCTTTTTCGTCCATGGGTCAGCACGGTAAACCGCCCAAAACATCCCCACATTTTTCTCTCTCAACAACTGCTTATATATTTCCGAAGCTGCAACATTATTGCCTTTTCTCTCATACATCTCCCAACCCATCGGACATAATAACTGACCTACTTTTTCTTCAAGGGTCATGCGCTTGAGCAAATCGTTTACGCGGTCATTTATGGATAAAGAGGAATTCTTATAAAGTATTGTTGTAATACTACTTTGTGGAAAACAATAAATACAGAATAATAACAGTGTAAACAATGAAATTTTTCTTCTCATATAATGAAACTAATTAGTTTTATCAGGCATTTCCATTATGAATAATACCAGACCGGTGATTTAATATATTTTAGGTGCTTCAAAGTTAATAACTATTTAACTCTTATCATCATTGTTAATTGCAAATTATTTATGACTTGCCCATAAGATAGCTACCAAAAAGAGGCTATATCCTTATTAGAGGACAGCCTCTTTTTACAGAATACATAGAGTTGCATTCTGGAAGTAATTGATAGAAAACATATTAGCTCGTTTTGGTAGTTCGGTTCATAAAATATATTTTCCGAAAAACCACCCATTTAACAAGGATAGTCCTTAATCTTATGTAGGACGATATGTAGGTCTAATTAAGACTAAACGTTGGGTACTTAAAACGAATTAATATGTTTTCTATTACTTTTAAAGGGAAACCCAATCCCAAAGACAAAAACTGGGTGAAAATTGAAATGGTGCTTTTTCAAACTGGATACAACAGAGTGCCAAAGCAAATAGAAGTTACCGGCCTATTTAAGGAATGGGATCAGAAACAGCAATGCTTTAATCTTAATAACATTGATAATATAGAAAGGAATACCGAGTTATTAGAGATAAAGAAGAATTATATGAAAATTGCCAAAGAATGGGAAGACGAAGGCAGATTATGGTCTCCTATTCAATGGGCACACTGCTTTGATCCGAAGAAACCCGCCAATGTAGAAGAAAAAGAAAAACTCAAGCCAAAAGTAAAAGTAATTTCTGTTTCCAAATGCTTTGATATTATTATTGAGGATATGAAGAATCGGAAAAGATTTAAAAACGGTAAAGTCGTTACCAGTGTGGCTACTGCAAGGAATTACCATTATTGCAGGTATACACTTAGAGACTTTACCCAAGAAGTTTACGGACGAAGTTTTTCATCCTATTTTTTCAGGGATATAGATGAGCAATTTATAAAAGACTATGTTTTATACCTTCAAGAAAGGGGCTCTAAAAAAGGCAATAAAGGTGGTGTATCGGAAAGACTAAGACAATTTTATGGAGTTTTTTTCTATTCAGACAAAATGGGGGTTGCTGATGTTGACAAAACAGTTTTTGTTCCAGTGAGACATTTATGCAAAAGATTTAAAAAGACAGAGCCTAAAACTATTCCATACGAATTTATAGATAAAATTGAGAGTATGGATAAAAGCCAACTCACAGAATTAGAACAATTCCATATTGATATATTTCTCTTTAGCTTTCATGCTGGGGGAATGGCTAATATTGATGTTTGTTATTTGAACTGGTATAGTATTGTGGATGATGTGATTATTTATGAAAGAACCAAATTCCCCAAAAGCGCAAAAGTTCCATTGAATGATTCAGCAAAAAACATCATTCGTAAATATCAGCATAAATGTTATGGAGACTACGTTTTACCTATATTTAGTCACAAACATAACACCGAAGCAAAAGAGAGAGGGCGTATTAAACGAATCAGGGAAAGAGTGAATAAAACACTAAAAAAAGTAGCTAAAATCCTTAACCTTGATACTGAATTTACCTGGTATGCAGCACGAGGAACTTTCATCACCAAGATGTTAGATTTAGGATATCATCCCATAGCAGTAGCCGAGTTCTCTGGGAATAGCCCTAAAACTATTTATAATAATTACTGGAAACAGACAAACATTGGAGACGTAAGAGAACACATGAATGCAACACTGGTAAGAAAAGAAAATAATAAGCAACCAGAAGCTGTATAAAAACAAGTCCCGTCAATTCAGTTTGTACGGGACTTTATTTTTTCTCAACTAAATTAAAAGCAAGGGAAGCAAACATCAAATATGCTTCATTTCTGTATTATCATTATCTAATGTATGAAGAACAAAAACAGTATTGCCCTCGTCTATAGCAACATAATATCCATGATATATATACAAGACTCTGATATCACTTATGTCGCGAAAAAAGGTAGAAAAAATAAATCCATTTTTACCATCTATCATTCCATAGAAAGGTATATTAGTAAGCAGTTTGCTATGGCTTGCAGTGTGAATAAAACCTATTACGCTTTTATCATAATTAAAATCTTTATTCAATACATTATTTGTGCTATCAATAAAATTGTGGTTTTTCAAATAGCTTTTTTGCAGATTAGCGAAGATTTCCTCAATAGTTGGTTCAGGTTCTTGAACTTTAGCTATTCGTTTGGGTTGTGGCAAAATAACAAATATAAATACAATGATTAAAACCACTCCGACAAAAGTGTAGAGTATAAAATCAGCCAAGTTAGTCCTTTTCATATTGCAAGTCATGTTGAAGTATGAACTGGGCATCAGAACAAACAGGCCACTAAATTTTACGATAACAAACATGCTGGCATAATCTGTGATACAGAATATGCTTTGTGCAATGCTTGTTTTAAGGGGGACATTTAAAAAATTAGCGGTTATTTGAAAGTCCTCAAAACACAGTTACACAAGTGTTATACAAATAAATAAGAGGCAACAGCTCTTTAATTTCTGTTACCTCGCAAATATAGTAAAATGATTTTATAGATTACTGTTTATGCATAAGATGATTAGGTTAGCCATGGATTTTTATAAGGATCATAATCACTTTGAAACGTCGCCAGCTGCCAGTCAGTAACCGGTTTCTTTTCTTCATCGAGTTTTCGTGGTATTTGAGGATTTATTTTTAATCGCGAAGCGTCGGAAAGCCATTTCATTGAATCTTCATAATCTCTCATACGAACAACGCTAACATTATTTGGCGCAATGAGCTTCGTAAGTTCATATACGGCAAGCCTCACCATATGTTTTTTTAGATTAAAGTTTCTCGGATCGTGCAATATCAGGTTAGTGCCTATTAGTGGTAAATCTGAGTTAACATCAGTCTCCGGATAAAATACATTATTGTTATAAACTACATATTCATGAGAGTTTAGCTGATAATTATTGTATTCTGGTGTATAATCCGCTATCGCACCCCAGTTGTCACTATCAAATGGATTAATGTTGTTATCAAAATTATCGAGAGTAAGAAGCGTATAGAAAGCATCTTCGTATTTAACAACATCCCATACCATATAATCAATAGGAAGCCATGTAGAAAATATTACTTCGAGCCATCCATTAACCAGCGGAATGCGAATATCCCCGAAATCATACCCATTTTCAATCAGGCATTTGTAAAGGACATCATTATAGAGAATCACATTGTCTTTATAGTACGTGCCAAATTGCGAGTATTTCTTAACGGTCGAAAGATCAAGATGAATATCTGCATATTCCTCCCAATACTCACCTATAGTTGGAGCTTTATATCCGCTTATCGAACGAATAACTTTAAATATTTGGTCTTCAAATTCAATATGTGCTCCGATTGGGTAAGTTACACTTCGCGTGTAAGGTGCAATATATTTGCCTTTGTTGAGTTCGATTTCAATTTCATAATTTTCAGAAAGGTATTCCACAATGCTCATTTCTGCGGCTTCCTCGGCCTGAATAAATCTTTCATTATTACCCCGGGTAAGTTGAGCAAGACTATCTTTAGTGATTATTCCCAGATAATCCTCATCGCGTAAAAATCTTCGGTACATAAGCTGTTATATTATACCAAAGAATAGTCAGTTATTTGCCAATTAGATTATATGAACTTTTATAACTTATCGGTTAAATCATAATCGAACGGGCCAGCCTTTCTAAATTCCTCCGAACTTTTCTTTATTACATACGCATCCATCAATTCATCCGGAAAAGGCTGCATCAATGCATCCAACACCTTAACAGGAGTTTCCGGGTCCAGCCAGACCTTTTCGTCTTCCTTTTTTAAAATAACCGGCATCCGGTGCGGGTTCTCCCCTCCGTTATGGATAAAATACATCTGATTATTTGCTCCACAGGTGATAATAGCATAACGCATCGATCTCTCTTTCGTCTTCTTATCTGTCCAGAAATCATAAATCCCTGCAAAAGAATAAATCTCCTCATCTTTAACGGACATGTAATATATCTGTTTCGATCCATCCTCAAGATAATGATATTCAAACCATCCTGTTGCTGGAATAAGACACCTTTGCTTATCAATAGGAAACCGGAAAGATTTTGTGGTGAATATTTCTTCCGACCGGGCATTGACATTGCGGTTCTTCTTGATAATTACCTCTGCAAAATCCTGTGGCGTCCAGAAAGGAATTAAACCCCACTTAGCAAACTGGATATCATGTTCAGTGGTTACAATCAAATTACTATTTTTGTGGTCATAACCCTTTATCAGCATCTTGTTATCAAATGCCGTATCATCAAACAGGGTTAATTGCTTACCATACCTTCGTGCAACCTGTTTTGCTTTCTTTGGGAGTGAGTAGAAAAAACACATATCCTGAATTATTGAAATGTATAACAATCCACCCCGCAGCAGGGTTTACCGATAATAGAATTATTATGATGATTAAAGGGGAAATGCTATGAGGCAGACGGGAACAGAGCCGCAAACCTCTCTTTCATCAGGTCATCATACCGTTTTTTCTTATAAAACACTTGATAGAACAGCTCATTTTCATAGCAGCATAACTCCAACTTAAACGGATAAGACTGATACTTGAGTTTGTTTTTCAGTATTATCTTTAAAAGTTCTATTTGCTTAGCATCGTGTTTCTTCAGTATTTCTTTGCATTCCTTTTCCATCAGCGTATGATCTTTCAGTACTTCTAATATATCCTTTTCCAGCTTCTTATTACACTTTACTTTTCTGATGTTTTCTACCGTATTCGTTCCGTCCGTAAAAAGCAGCCCGCATCCGTTCTGTGCGCAATATCTGAGCAAACCCTCCACTTTCATCTGAACTTTATAGTCGAGCATCGAACGTAACGGCTTTACTTCTACAATAACGACTTTTAAATCTTTAAATATAACACCTACATCCGGCGTGGTGTGTGTTCTGATATTGCCCCGCCAGTAAGGTGCCCGTATGGGCTGATGCCAGTAATAAAGTACCCTTTTTATTCCTTCCAGTTTCTTAAAGAACTTCTCCTCCAAACCCGACTCATGTTGAATATCCCTTTTACTTTTTTCCGAATAATACTCACCGCTTTTGTAACGCGGATGTACGCTAACTTCCCGTTTCGATTCAATCTTTGCGTAAAAGGCAGCGTCGCATGTGTCCTTTTCAAACCACATCACTTTCCGGAATATATTTTGTCTTTTGCGTGCCATTCCTTATACTGCGATTGCCAGTTCATTAAGCCGTGTTGTATAACATGGACAAAGTAAAAGCTGCTTAATCCACCATTTCTTCTTAGTTCCTTGTCCGGCAATAAATATGGTATTGCGTCCCCACTTATCATTTATCATATCGATCACCTTCATCAATATATCGTGTTTCTTGCGGTCGGCAGGGTTCATCGGGTCGAATACATTCATCTGCACACTATCTTCGGGCGAAATCTCCATCATCATTACACCCGCCTTCTTATATTTATACCCCTCTTTGTAAATGGCTTTAAGCGCCATCCGCACATACTTCGATATCTCGATGCTCGAACTTGTCGCCACCGGCAGCTTAACCACAATCTTCGGATAATATTGCGCAAGGTCCTGCCTGAAACGATTTGTTTCGAGGAATACATATAATGCCTTTGCTTTTGATTTTTGTTTGCGCAACTTGGCAGCTCCCATGCAATCATACGTGGTTACGGCTTCGGCAATGGTATCAAAGTCATCGATCATCTTCCCGAAGCTCCTGCTCACCATAATGTTTTTCTTCGGCGGTGCTACATCTTCCAATTCAAGGCACGAAGTGCCGAGCAATTCACGGTATGTCTTTTCTCCCACCACAGTCATATTAAGCCTAACCCACGCTCGGGGCACTTTGGTAAAGTCATAGGCGGTTTTCACTTTGTAAAGGCTTGTTCTGAGTTTCTTTTCGTATTTGTCGCCAATGCCCCAGATATCACCTATTTCAAAACCTTGAAGCGCTTTCTCGCGTTTCAGTTCGCTGTCAATCACACATACGCCTTCATAGCCAGGGAAACGCTTAGCGTAGCGGCAGGCTACTTTAGCAAGGGTTTTTGTCGGTGCCAACCCAATGCTGATGGGCAGGCCGAGTCCGGTTCCGACAATCTTCACAATCTTACGGCATATCTCTATGCATTTCGCTACGGAGATACCCGACATATCTGCAAATATTTCATCGATGCTGTAGTCCTCCGTTGCCGGGAAGAAACGCCGCATAACGCTTTTCACCCTTAAACTCATATCCGAGATAAGAGGGAAGTTACACGAAAAGGTTTTGATGCCGTACTTTTTAATTAAGTGCTGGATTTCAAAAACCGGTGTGCCCATTTTTATGCCCAGATCAGAACTAAGCGGGCCGGGCGAGAAACAGATGTTACACTGGTCGTTGTTGGACAATACCATGACAGGCACATTCTCGTACTCAGGCATGAATACGCGAATGATGGACGCATAGAATTTGTTCAAATCGCACAGTGCAAACATTATTTTCAAAATTTCTTAATTACATTAACCAGTACACCCCATCGTTTTACTGTCTCTCCTTTCTTTACGATGATGGGTTCCATTTCTTTGTTGGATGATACCAGTTCGATATGGTCTTTATAGTATTCTATCCGCTTAAGAGTATATTGTCTCTCTAAGTAGAAAACGATAATGGAATCATCATTGGAATCTCGCAATTTATCCACCACAAGCAAATCTCCTTTGTAAATACCATCACCTTTCATACTATCTCCTCCCGCCCATAGATAGAAAAAAGTCTCCCAGTAGTTATCACCAATGACATATTCGTTGAAGTCCATACCGGTTTTTATGTACCGCTCAGCATCTTCGGGGTAACCAGCTATCTGATTGTTGTATGCCGACATTTTCTTGATGACGTGCGTAACTACGCCTATTCTCTTTAGCTCTCCGTCATATTTAATCGTCGGAATGTCTTCGTGCAGCGATTTTAGTTCCAGATAGTCTTTATGTCTCCGGCTGCGTTTCAATACAAACTCATCATCCAGCCAATAGAGGATAACAGAGTTTGGCCCTGGGTTTTTGCTGGTGTCGAATACGATTAAGTCTGTATAGTCGATGCCTTCGCCCGTCATGTTTTTGTTTGTTGCCCATACGCACTTGATATGTTCTTTGTTGCGGTTATAATACACTACATTGCCATCACTGTCCAGTTTTTTGTCGCTGTCTTTGAGTCCCAGTATGTATTTGTTCATATCAATGCGGTCTTCGGTATAATTATCCGCCTCGGCGGGATATCCGGCTGCAACTGTTCCTCCTACCTGTGTTTCGAGAACCGATAATTCCTCTGCAACTTCACATATTATATGGGGTTTCAAAATCTTCAACATCTACAATATTTCCTTCTTGTCAAAGGCAGACGACGCACCGGGATACATAATTATATGTACCCTAAAGTATTGACTTTTAATCTTATGGATTTATATTAGGACTAAACTACAATCTTGTGTGCTTTATCTACCTCCTTTTCTGCCGTAACAAAATTAAGCCGTGTAATTGTTAACATCGCAACAAAATTTGTTATTTAACCAAGTTAAAAAAGAATGGTATCTAATACTCAAATGATTAGATTTTCGGGGCTTATATTCCACAAATGAAAAGATAATTAGTGCAAAAAGAAAATTAATATGGAAATTAAGTAGGGTATTTCACAACCTATGCGGAATATACTAATAAATATAAGTCACCCTGTCGGGAGATAATGCGTATATAAAGCCTATAAATATGAAAAAAATAATATTATCAGCATTCATTCTCATTTTATTTATCCTGAATATAAATGCGCAATGCGGAATAACAAACAACGCCTTCCAGGCAGGAGAAGAGCTAACTTATGATGTATATTTCAAATATGGACTTATACATAAAAAAGCAGGATTAGCTACCCTCAAAATTAAAAACGATACATATAAGAGCAGGGACGCCTACCGCATGTCAATGATAGCCAACTCAACCGGTTTAGCCAAAAAGATATTCACCCTGTCCGATACCATGTTTTGCTATATGAGTAAAGCTATAGAGCCACTTTCTTATACGAAATATGCCCATGAAGGAAGTGACCACACGCGAGAATTTATTACCTATGATTATTCTTCCGGCAACGTAAATGTGCATGCTAAACTAACCCGTAACGATAAACTGCGTCACGATACCATTATTACCTCTACTCAATGTATCTATGATATGATGACCGTTATTTATTTCGCCCGGACACTCGACTTTGAGCAAATGAAGAAAGGCGACTCCAAAAACTCCATGCTTATAAATGGAAGGTCAAAAGTGGAAATGAAGATAAACCACAACGGTAAAGAACAGATAGAAGGCAACGACGGTAAAAAATACGATTGCATTGTCCTGACACTCGTAATAAATACCAGCGCATTCGAAGACCAGAAAGAAGCTATGAAGATATACATTACCAATGATGAAAACCGAATCCCCATCCGGATAAATTCAAAACTCAAAGTTGGTTCAACCTATGCAGTTATTAAAAAAATAAGCGGGAATAAACACCCCTTACCAGCCACTACAAAGTAGGTAACGTAAATGCATATCGTATCATTTTTTATATGGAAATAAGATTTATCCACTTTTTATAGAATAGGAAAAGAAAATCAAATATCTTGGTAGGGTATTTCTCCATTCAAACGGTATACTAATAAAACAGTCCCATAGGATGTTAAACAAAGCAGAGTTCAAACAAATATTTGACAGGTACTTCGATACAATACGAAGTTTTATCTTCTATCGCTGCGGCGATGTTGATGCAGCATCGGATATGGCGCAAGATGTATTTATGAAGATTTGGGAAAAGCGGGATCAGATAGATACATCGCAAATAAAAGCGTTACTCTATAAAATATCAAACGATATGGTTATTAGCAATTATAGAAAAAATACCACTCGTTTAGATTATGAGCAAAGCATGACAACCAACAACGAAGCCCAGCTTTCCCCTGAAGAAGAACTGAATTTTCAGGAACTGTCCGCCAGCTATGCTAAAGCGCTCGAACAGATGCCCGAAATACAACGAGTTGTATTCTTAATGAACAGAAACGATGAAATGAAATATCAGGAGATTGCCGAATGCCTGCAACTAAGTGTGAAAGCTGTGGAAAAGCGAATGAGTGGCGCTTTACAATATCTCAGGACTCAACTATTATAAATTAGATCCTATGTTTGAAATTGGAAAAGACGGTTAAGTAGCATAATCAAAAAAGCTATACCATTTTAGTTAACTT
>PPYE01661877.1_pt1 | contig 42381 bp, 50 predicted proteins | sample 1559881 | NCBI WGS metagenome assembly PPYE01 (sample SAMN08240022, study PRJNA423297) | Human gut metagenome, whole genome shotgun sequencing project. | reverse complement strand
TTGTTATTTTGACGAAAATGATGTATGGTAAAGATAAAAATATAGGTATTTTTATGGAGGTAAATTTTTATGAGGTATTCTAAGCAAGAAATCCTCGAGCGGATCAAAGGACAGCTGATCGTTTCCTGTCAGGCGCTTCCTTCTGAACCCCTTTATGTGGAAGAAAAATCAATCATGTATCTGATGGCCCGGGCTGCCAAACAGGCAGGCTCTCCCTGTATCCGTACCAGCAGCATCAGGGACGTACTGGCGATCAAAGAAGAGACGGATCTTCCGGTGATTGGAATTGTTAAGATTGTTTATGACGGCTATGATTCCTACATTACACCGACTATGAAAGAGGTCGATGAGCTTTATGCAGCGGATGCAGATATCATTGCCCTGGACTGCACCATGAGAAAAAGAGGAGATGGAACTACCATCAATGAATTTATTGCTCAGATTAAAGAGAAGTATCCGGACGCTGTGCTTATGGCAGATATTTCTACTTATGAAGAGGGTGTAAACGCATGGAAATGCGGTGTGGATTTTGTGGGAACTACATTAAGCGGATATACAGATTATTCTCCGAAGGTGGACGGACCGGATGTGCAGCTGGTGAAGAAGCTTTCCGAAACGATTGATGTTCCTGTGATTGCAGAAGGTAAGGTGCATTATCCTGATGAGGCAGTGCAGATGCTGGAGGCAGGTGCTTATGCCGTAGTAGTAGGAGGTGCGATCACAAGGCCACTGGAGATCGCCACCCGGTTTATCAACAGAGTGAAGGAATATCACAATGCAGAAAAATAATACATTTCTGGGCATTGATATTGGCGGAACAGCAGCAAAGATCGGCCTTGTGAACAGCGATGGAGAGATCCTGGAAATGGATTCTTTTTCTGTCAGTTTTGATAGATATCAGACGCCCATCATTGAAACTGTAATAAAAAATACAGATGCTTTTCTGAAACGCCTTGGGATTTCTGAGAAGACCCTCTCCGGGATCGGAGTTTCTGCCACCGGACAGATCAATGTATTGGAGGGAACTGTGGCAGGCTCTGCCGGGCATATTGCCAACTGGCTTGAAACTCCTGTGAAAACAATTCTGGAGGAGCATTATCATCTTCCGGTGGCAGTGGCAAATGATGCCAACTGTGCAGTTATGGGAGAACAGTGGAAAGGTGTGGCAAGGGACAGCCATAATGTGATCATGATCACAGTAGGTACCGGAGTCGGAGGCGGGATCATCGTACAGGATCAGCTTCTTTCCGGGTCAGTAGGAATCGCCGGAGAACTGGGGCATTTTACGGTTCAAAAAGACGGAATTCCCTGTACCTGTGGAAACAGGGGCTGCTATGAACGCTATGCTTCTACAACGGCTCTGATGAGACGGGTGAAGGAAACTTCTGATTTTCCATCCGATGTGGTTATTGACGGCAGATATATTTTCCGCCAGGCGGCAGAAGGAAATCAGAAAATTCTTTGTATTCTGGAAGAATGGATTCAGGATATTGCAGTGGGACTGGTCGGACTGATCCATATTTTTAATCCCGAAACTGTGATCATCGGAGGCGGAGTCAGCCAGCAGGAAGAACTGTTTATCCGCCCGCTGAAAGAAAAAATCCTGGAGAAGATCATGCCCTGTTTTCGGGAAAATCTTCATATCTGTGCTGCAGAGCTTGGAAACAACGCCGGGCTTCTGGGCGCAGTGGCATTCTTGATGCAGTGTGAAAATCTGAAATAAATACGGGTGCATATGTGCAGGAGTATGCAGATGTAAAAACGGAGTGATACAGCAGAATTCTTTCAGAATCAATGTCGTACAAATGAGAATGAAATAAGATAAGAAAAACCTATTCAATTTCAGTTGGATAGGTTTTTTATTTATGAAGTGATAGCAAAGTTGGAAGCAGAAAAGCACAATAATCGAAACTTTATGGTTATTTAATTGTTTTGCATAACACATTATGATACCATAAAATCAGCACCGTTTATGGAGCCACTTACTTAAGATAAACTTCCATAATAAAATCCCAATTTAAAGAATGGAAGCAGCTGAAAATCTTAACAGGTGGTGATAAAATTGGGTAAAAAAGATACAATTACAAAAGACTATATGAACGATCCGCGGATTTTTGCAGATGCATTTAATTATTTTATTTATAATGGAAAGCAGGTGATTTCTCCGGAGGATCTCTATCCATTGGATACTGCGGAGATTGCCCTGCCCTATGGAGCGGATAGAAAGATATATCCGGTCCAGAGATTCCGTGATAATTTTAAGTATCTGGCGGCTATGCAGGATAAGGATACTGCTTATCTGCTTCTGGGAGTGGAGGATCAGTCTGAGATTCATTATGCCATGCCGGTAAATTTCTTTCTGGCTTTTACAAAGAAGACAGGCTGACTCCCGTTATTACCCTGGTACTGTATTTTGGACCGGATAAATGGGATGGTCCGGTAGGAATCCATGATATGATGGATATCAGAGAACCTGCACTTCTTCCATATATCCCGGATTACAAAATCAACCTTATTTCTCCGCACAATATTACTGATACAGAAATGGATCAGTTCCACTCCAGTCTCAGGGAGGTACTGTTGTTTATCAAATATTCAAAAGATAAAGAACGGCTTCAGAAGCTTGTTTCTACAGATCCGCGATTTTTGTCCGTAGAACAGAAGGCCAGTCAGGTGATAAAGATTATGACAGGAAGCGAGTTTAAGATCGATGAAAAAGAGGAGGAGGTCAATATGTGTAAAGCATTGGAAGATCTGAAAGAAGAAGGCCGTGAAGAAGGTCGTGAAGAAGGCCGTGAAGAAGGCCGCAAGGAAGGACGTCAGGCTGGAATAAAATCCGCAGAAAGAAAATTTGTGAGAAAGCTTTTGGCTAAGAAACAATTTACTTATGAAGAAATCTCTGACATGACAGATGTTCCTGTTGATGAGATCCAAAAGATAGAAAGTGAAGATATGCATCCATAATCTTCCTTATTACAAAAATGTAATTTGCTAAATCCTTTCAAATATGCTAGTATTTAAGGAGCGATTTCCATTTGCCGGGCGCCTGTATATCTGGCTGCTGAGGCAGTTTATTATTTACAAAATACCCCCAGGAGGATTTTTATAATGGAAAAACAGAAATATTATATTACAACGGCCATTGCCTACACTTCCGGTAAGCCGCATATCGGAAATACCTATGAGGCTGTTCTGGCAGATGCTATTGCCCGCTATAAAAGACTGGAAGGCTATGATGTATTTTTCCAGACCGGAACAGACGAGCATGGACAGAAAATTGAATTAAAGGCAGAGGAAGCCGGTATCACACCGAAGGAATTCGTGGACAATGTTTCCGGCGAGATCAAAAATATCTGGGATCTGATGAACACTTCCTATGATAAATTTATCCGTACTACAGATGAAGATCATGAGAAACAGGTACAGAAGATCTTTAAGAAAATGTATGCAAAAGGAGATATTTATAAGGGACACTATGAGGGAATGTACTGTACTCCCTGTGAATCCTTCTTTACAGAAAGCCAGCTGGTAGACGGAAAATGTCCGGACTGCGGACGTCCATGTGTTCCGGCAAAGGAAGAAGCATATTTCTTTAAAATGAGCAAATATGCAGACCGTCTGATCGAGCATATTAAGACACATCCGGAATTTATTCAGCCGGAATCCCGTAAAAACGAAATGATGAACAACTTCCTTCTTCCGGGACTGCAGGATCTCTGTGTTTCCAGAACCTCTTTTAAATGGGGAATTCCGGTCGATTTTGATCCGAAGCATGTGGTTTATGTATGGCTTGACGCTCTTACAAACTATATTACAGGAATCGGATATGACTGCGACGGTGACAGCACAGAGCAGTTCAATAAACTGTGGCCGGCAGATCTTCATCTGATCGGAAAGGATATCATCCGTTTCCATACGATTTACTGGCCAATCTTCCTGATGTCACTGGATCTGCCTCTTCCGAAGCAGGTATTTGGTCATCCGTGGCTGCTCCAGGGCGAAGGAAAAATGAGCAAGTCCAAAGGAAACGTTCTCTATGCAGATGAACTGGTAGATTTCTTCGGTGTGGACGCAGTGCGTTATTTCGTGCTTCATGAGATGCCATTTGAAAACGACGGCGTGATCACATGGGAGCTGATGGTAGAGCGTCTGAATTCAGAACTTGCCAATACACTTGGAAACCTTGTAAACCGTACCATTTCCATGTCCAACAAATATTTTGACGGCGTTGTGGAGAACAAGGGCGTTACAGAGCCGGTGGATGAAGATATGAAATCCTTTGTTCTCGGTATACCGGCTAAAGTTTCTGCGAAGATGGATAAGCTTCGTGTGGCAGATGCCATGACAGAGGTATTCAGCCTCTTTAAACGTCTGAATAAATATATCGATGAGACTATGCCATGGGCTCTTGCAAAAGAAGAGGATAAAAAGGATCGTCTTGCAACGGTTCTGTATAATCTGGTTGAGGGAATTACCATTGGTGCAGTTCTTCTGGAGGCGTTTATGCCGGAAACCACAGATCGTATCCTTGCACAGCTGAATGCTGAGAAGCGTGATCTGGAATCTCTGAAGACCTTTGGTCTGTATCCGTCCGGAAACAAGGTGGTTGAGAAACCGGAGATCCTGTTTGCACGTCTTGACCTGAAAGAGGTAATGGCGAAGGTAGAAGAGCTTCATCCGCCTGTACAGGAAGAGAAAGAAGAGGAGTCTGGAATTGATCTTGAGCCGAAAGCAGAGATCACATTTGAGGATTTTGAAAAACTGCAGTTCCAGGTTGGTGAGATCATTGCCTGTGAAGCAGTGAAAAAATCTAAAAAACTTCTTTGTTCTCAGGTAAAGATCGGAAGCCAGGTTCGTCAGATCGTATCCGGTATCAAGGCTCATTATACTCCGGAGGAAATGGTGGGCAAAAAGGTAATGGTCGTAACAAACCTGAAACCGGCCAAGCTTGCCGGAGTGATGAGTGAGGGAATGATCCTCTGTGCAGAAGATGCAGAGGGAAATCTTGCTCTGATGACTCCTGAGAAAAATATGCCTGCAGGTGCAGAAATCTGCTGATAAGATTGATACAAATAATTTTTTGTCAGACCAAAATTTTATAGAAATTTCATCCAATCCCCGGTTCCGCCGCTTGACGGAATCGGGGAAATTTCTTATACTAGAGGGAAGTATACAGGAGGGGATAAAAATGGGGAAGGAATTCAGCCATTTTGATAAAAACGGGAATGCGGTGATGGTGGATGTTTCTGCAAAAACACCTACATTCCGTACTGCTGTGGCAACAGGGTATATTGCTGTAGGGCCGGAGATTATGGCGGCTGTCACAGAAGGAAATGTAAAGAAAGGCGACGTTCTGGGAGTGGCCAGAGTGGCCGGTATCATGGGAGTGAAGCAGACTTCTTCGCTGATCCCCATGTGCCATCCGCTGCCGATCCAGAAATGTGCGGTGGACTTTGAACTGGATCAGGAAAACAGCCGGATCCATGTATATTGTACAGTGAAGACAGAAGGAAAGACCGGGGTGGAGATGGAGGCGCTGACTGGAGTCCAGACAGCGCTTTTGACGATTTATGACATGTGCAAGGCTATTGACAAGCATATGGTCATGTCAGAAATACATCTTGTGGAAAAGACAGGAGGAAAAAGCGGAGTGTTCCGTTTTGAAGAAAAATGATAGACCGATGTGGAAGAACAATTGATTATCTGCGGATTTCGGTAACAGACCGCTGCAATCTCCGCTGCATTTACTGTATGCCGGAGGATGGAGTGAAGCTCGTAGACCGCTCCCTGATCCTTCGGGAGGAGGAGATCATTCGGATCTGCAGAGTTATGGCAGAGCTTGGGATCACCAAGATCAAGCTGACCGGAGGAGAACCACTGGTCCATGTGCGTATGCCGGAGCTGGTGGAACAGATCAAGAGACTGCCGGGAATCCAAAAAGTAACACTTACAACAAACGGCATTCTTTTAAAGGAACAGATGAAAGAACTGGCAGAGGCAGGATTGGATGCAGTGAATATCAGTCTGGATACGCTGGACAGAGAATGCTTCAAAAGGATAGCCAGAAGAGATCTGCTGGATCAGTCTCTGGAGGGAATACAGGAAGCTTTGCGTTACCCGCAGGTAGCAGTAAAAATTAACTGTGTTCCTCTGGGAATAGAAGGGCAGGATCTCTGTCAGGTAGCAGAGCTTGCACGGAAACATCCGATTCATGTAAGATTTATCGAGATGATGCCCATTGGATGTGGGACAGAATTCAAAGGGATGTCAGAGGCGGAATTGATCGCTCTTCTGGAAAAAAACTTTGGGCCGCTCAGGGTATATCAGGGAAAACCGCTTGGAAACGGACCTTCCCGATATTATGAGGTGGAAGGCTTTGTGGGTAAGCTGGGATTTATCAGTGCAGTCAGCCACAAGTTCTGCGGAGAATGCAACCGTATTCGTCTGACTTCTCAGGGCTTTCTGAAAACCTGTCTGCAGTACACGGCAGGAAGGGATCTGAGAGGGATACTGAGAAGCGGAGGTTCTGATGAGGAACTGAAAGAGGTGATCCGTCAGGCGTTGAATGAAAAGCCGGACGGACATCATTTTATGGAAAAAGCACAGGAGGACGATACAGAGAAACTCTGCATGTCCCAGATAGGAGGCTGAAAATGAAACGAGCAGCGATCATAACATCAAGCGATTCCGGCTACCGGGGAGAAAGGGAAGACTTAAGCGGCCCGGCTATCCGTGAGATTCTGGAAAGAGAAGGTTATCAGGTGGTATCTATGGAGATTCTTCCGGATGACAGAACCATGCTTGGGGAAAAAATGAAAGAAATCGCAGACAACGGTCTTGCAGAACTGATCCTTACCACAGGAGGGACCGGTTTTTCCCAGAGAGATGTGATGCCGGAGGCTACGGAGGATATCATAGAGCGCAGAGTGCCCGGGATTCCGGAAGCCATGCGTGCCTACAGCATGACCATTACCAGGAGAGCCATGTTAAGCCGTGCAGCAGCAGGAATCCGCAAAAAAACTCTGATCATCAATCTTCCGGGAAGTCCCAAAGCAGTAAAGGAAAGCCTGGAATACATTATCGGAGCTTTGGATCATGGGATAGAGATCCTTACAGGAGAAGCATCTGACTGTGCGCGAAAATAATGAATATTGTATCTGAATAAATAAAACAGCAGATCGAAACAGATAAGTAGATAAAAAGAAGGTAAAAATTATGGGAAAAGTAATTGCAGTATGTATCAGTGAAGAAAAAGGAACACAGAAACACAGCGTGCCGGAGGCGGAATTTATTGAAGACTGGGGGATCAGGGGGGATGCCCATGCAGGCAAGTGGCACAGACAGGTCAGCCTTCTGTCACATGATAAGATTGAGGGCTTTCGCGCCAGAGGAGCGCAGGTAGTTGATGGAGCTTTTGGCGAAAATATTATCGTAGAGGGATTTGATTTTGCTAAAATGCCAGTGGGAACCCTATTCCGCTGCAATGATGTGGTGCTGGAAATGACACAGATCGGAAAGAAATGCCATCATGGATGTGAGATCTTTCAGATCATGGGAGACTGCATTATGCCGAGAGAAGGTGTCTTTACAAAAGTCCTTCACGGCGGGGTGATCCGTCCGGGCGATGAATTTGTGTGCTGTGAAAAAGGACAGGAAGAATGAGAACAGATATTTTTGAAACTCATGCACATTATGATGACAAAGCATTTGCGCAGGATCGTGACAGTCTCTTAGCTTCTATGGAGGAGAATGGGATTGGAACTGTGGTCAATGTCTGTGCTTCCATAGGTGAATTTGAGAGAACAGTGACTCTTACAGAAAAATACCCGTTTGTATATGGGGCGGTGGGAGTGCATCCGGATGATGCAGACCAGATGACAGAGGAGACCCTGGAGGAGATACGCCGGATTTCCCGTATGGAAAAATTTATTGCTATCGGTGAGATTGGTCTGGATTATTACTGGCATAAGGAAGCTCATGAACATGAGATCCAGAAAAAAATGTTCCGTGCCCAGATGGACATTGCCAGAGAGGAAAAGCTTCCTTTCATGATCCACAGCAGAGAGGCGGCAAAGGATACGCTGGATATCGTAAAGGAATATATGGAAAAAGGCATGTACGGAGGGATTATCCACTGCTTTTCCTACGGAAAGGAAATGGCGGCAGAGTATCTGGATATGGGACTTTATCTGGGGATTGGCGGCGTAGTGACCTTCAAAAACGCCAGAAAGCTGAAAGAGGTTGTGGAATATGCCCCGCTGGAACAGCTGGTTCTGGAGACAGACAGTCCGTATTTAAGCCCGGAGCCTAACCGCGGAAAAAGGAACAGCTCCCTGAATCTTCCCTATGTGGCTCAGGCGATTGCAGAACTGAAAGGAATTTCGTCCGAGGAAGTAATTCGTATCACAAGAAAAAATGCGGAACAGCTTTTGTTTTCCGGAGAAATAAAAAGCCCTTCACAGTAAGCTGAGACAGGAATCCTCAGCCATTCTGTAAAGGGCTTATTTTCATGTTCTGTTCTGCACAGGATCAGTAATATTCTTCTGAGCCGTCATATTCTCCCGAGTCATCATAATTTCCCGAATCTTCATAGCCTTCCGAGCCGTCGGAAGAATCATCGGAGGAACTGTCGGACATTCCTTCCCGGTACTGAGATTCACTGACAGACCAGGTATCTTCCACATAATTTCCACTGGAATCACTCATATTCATCTCATAATCAAAGGAAACATCCAGGAGATTTGTTCTCGTGGAAGGTTCCACATTCATGGACATGATTTCATGGAATCTTTTCTGAAGATTTTCCAGAGAAAATTCATCGCCGATTATGTTGCGCACTCCGTGCTGGGAAGCAAGCTCTTCTGTATAATCCTCCAGCATATAGGGACCAAAAACCCCTTCGTCTTTGTTATAATGCATGACCATGGGTTTTACGGAGGCATCTGTGATCTCGATGGTTGTTTTTCCCTTCAGGGTAGATTTCCGGATCGTGAAACCGGCCATTCCCTCCAGAAGAGTATCGAAGGATTCCTGGGTGGAAACGAAATTGCCCAGAGAATAAAAGATCAGCATTTCATTTCCGTCCTCATCGGACATACGACCATAAGGCTGCAGTACATGGGTGTGGCCTCCGATTACGACATCCACGCCCTGCTGCATGAGAAAGGTGGCCCATTCCTTCTGATATTCCGTAGGCATGGTCTCATTCTCTTTACCCCAGTGAGCGACAAAGACCACACAGTCACTGTCCGATTTGGCTTTCCGGATCATGGAGGAAACTTTGGTTTTGTCAAAGATATCGATCATGTATTCATTTCCCTCACCGGCGCCGCCGTTATTTGTGCCATATGTATAATCCAGAAAAGCAATTCTGATCCCGTTTACTTCCAGGGTTTTGACCGTGTCAGCGTCTTCCTGGGAAGAATGGATTCCAAGGACAGGGACATCGGGATATTCGGTGCTCCAGAAATCAAGAGTCTGTCGGATAAAATCCGGGCCGTAATCATCAATATGGTTTGTAGCAGATTCGATCACATCAAAACCGGTACTGATCAGGGCATCCCCCACTTCTGTCGGGGTGGCAAAGGAAGGGTAGCCGCTGATGGCATCGTGATCGGTCGTAAGGACAGTTTCCTGATCTACCATTGCCACATCAGCTGCTGCGATCTCATCTCTGACATTATCATAGATATGGTCGTAATTCCAGCTTCCGGATTCATTCTGACCGGACAGCAGGAGGCTGTCATGATAAAGATTGTCTCCTACAGCAACGACAGACGCAGTGGTAACAACCGGGGTATTTGCCTTTTTCTTTTCTTCGGCCTTTTTTTCGGCAGCAATGCGTTTGGCTTCCTCTGCAGGCTCTTGGATCATAGCATAGTCAAGCTGCCGGAAAAACACTACCAGTACCACCAGAACAGCAACAGAGCAGAGAAAAGCGATCCGTGAATTATTTTTTTCCCTGAGGTTCAGGGGCATATTTTGATTTTTTTTCATAAGAAGGATCCTTTAAATAAGCGTTTTCAATGTTGATTTTTTAACTGTTTTACCATTATAGCAAATTGCGCCCGCATTTGACAAGTGCGGACATGATTTCATAACGGTTTACGCTGCATTTCGGCGGAAGCAGGTCTGCCGGTTTCCAAAAAATATCTTGTGGTTGCGGAGGTTTGGGGTATAATAGAAAAAAAGGAAAAGAAAGGAGTGCGGCTGTGAATTCAGTAGAAACAGTAAACGATGTTCTGGTAAAGCTTTTTAATGAGATTATGGATATTGAAGAAAGAGCACTGATCACTTCTGAATATAAGGATGTTTCTGTAAATGACATGCATGTGATAGAGGCAGTGGGAACAGGAAGTCCCAGAAATATGTCTGCTGTGGCCAAAAGTCTTTCCGTTACAGTAGGTACCTTAACCATTGCCATGAATAATCTTGTAAAAAAAGGTTATGTGAACCGTGTCCGCAGTGAGAAGGACAGAAGAGTTGTTCTAGTCTCTCTTTCAGAAAAGGGGGAAAAGGCCTATCATCATCACAGGATGTTTCATGAAAAAATGGTTCTGTCTGTGCTGGAAGGTCTTGACAGAGAAGAGACAGAGGCTCTGACAAAAGCGCTGGTAAAGCTTCAGAATTTTTTCCGCAATTATATAGATGAATAAATCTGCAAAAAAAGATCCCCCGGAAAACACACCGGGAGATCGTATCGGACAGCGTCCTGGGATTAGTGCATATATTTTTTCAGAACCGGAAAAGGAACCGGACCGATATCCAGAATCTGCTGATGAAAAGCTTTGAGATCAAACTCATCTCCCAGAGAATTCTGGCAGTCTGTGCGCAGATCCAGGAAATTCAGATAACCCCAGTAGTATTTCAGATAATTGGAAGGAGTTTCTACGATGTACTGATAGATTTCCTTCGCAACAGAAGAATCTCTGATACCAAAAGCTTCAAGAAAACGTGAGGTACGAGCCAGTGTCCACCCCTGATCGTGTATCCCGATATCTGCAAGGGAATATATGCACAGGTTGATGCTGCGGTTTATCCAGAAAAGAGACGCAACATCTTCTGCGGCATTATCTTGCAGGAAACTTCCTGCATAGCTGCTGAGACAGGATTCCACATAGGTTGCCCAGCCTTCTGCATAACCGCCGCAGGAGATCAGATACCGGATATCAGAGGGACTGGTAGAGCGGAAATATACAGTCTGATAAAGATGTCCGGGAAAGCCTTCATGTGCCAGAGTGCTCAGAAGCTCCGGTCCGGTGCGCTGACTGGAACGGTTGATATAGATTACATTAGGTTCGCCGGTATCGAGAGGCGGAGTCAGATAAAAGGCAGGACTCAGGTAATCCTCCATGGAACTGTGGACATAGCAGACATCATAAGTGACTTTCCCGGGATCGGGGAAGTCTTTTTGTATACAATTTCTTAATTTATCCAGGATTTTTTCGGGATCGGAAGTGAGAAGGGAAGGAGCGTTCCGGAGCTTCCCGATCAGAGAAGGCTGTTCCTGAAGCATCTGGCGCAAAAGCTCCAGGTCGTGAGACAGCTGTGTAAGAAGGCGTTTCTGTATTTTCGGAACAGCGTCGTAAGAACCGGTACTGCTTTTCAGAAGGTATCGGTAATATTCTTTTCCACCCTGAAAATGCATAAGCCCCCGGCTGGACTGCCCGGTTCCTTTCAGAGAAGCCAGACCGGTTATCAGAGACTGATAGGCTGGTATCACATGATTTTTCAGAATCTCCTCATGGCATTTCAAAAGTTTTTTCTGCCCGTCTTCTGAATATTTTCCATACTCCTTCAGCTTTCGGGAAAAGACCTCCTGCATATAGTTGGAATCAGGATCCTGGATAAATGCGCTGCACTGTTTCAGGATGCGGTCCAGAGTGGTGTCGCTCATAAACAGACCTGCCTGGGATTTTTCTTTTTCAAAGTCAAGAATACTTTGGAAGTAAGGTCCCACAGAGGACAGGATGTTCAGATAATCTGCAATATCCTGATCCTGATAGAAGCTGTATTCGGCAAGAAGTACAGGAAGCTGTGCCTGTATTCCCAGACTGGGAGAAAGCATTTCTTCCAGAAGAACATGATCCTTCAGAGAGAGCTGTGTGTGAAAGTAGAGAAGAAGCATGTCGAGCGTGATCTGATTTTCCCGGGAAAGCTTTTCGGAGGAGAAGCCTTTCAGTTTTTTCAGATAGCCTTCATAAAGACGATATGTATCACTCATATCACTGGTGACTGTTCCCAGAGTGGGAGCAGGCCGGGAGATTCCCTTTTTTTCCGGATGAGAAAGAGAATAATGGAGGGTCAGTATGCTTTCAGAGACTTCTTTTTCAAAAATCTGCCGGGTAAAAGCTTCAAATTTCCCGTTTTCAGACCACAGATGTTCGACAGAGAATCCGATTCCTGTTCCGATCAGAAAGATCAGAGCGAGAGACAGGACTGTCAGAAGATACTTTTTATATCTGCGTAAAAATGTCCGCATAAAATACTCCTGTAAGGGTGTTTTTACTATCTTATTGGAAAAAATACAAATGTATGCTACACTGAACAAAAGACATGAAAGATACGGAAAGGAGCATATTATGTCAGAAATATATGATCTGGCCATATTGGGAGCCGGACCGGCAGGGCTCAGTGCAGCCATCTATGCGGCAAGAGCAAGGCTCAACACATTATGGATCGAAAAAAAGTTTGCACAGGGCGGACAGATTGTGGATACCTACGAGGTTGACAATTATCCGGGAATTCCCGGTATCAACGGCATGGAGCTCGGAGAAAAAATGGCGGCTCATGCAGAAAAACTGGGTCTTGTTCCTCAGAGAGAAGCTGTTCTCTCTGTAGAGGAAGAGGAGGGAATCCAGGTGATCCGGACCAGGAAAAACATATATCGGGCAAGAACGGTGATTCTGGCTATGGGAGCGGCTCACAGAACTCTTGGCATTCCGGGAGAAGAAAAGCTGGGGGGAATGGGCGTATCCTATTGTGCCACCTGTGACGGAGCTTTTTTCCGGGACAGGACTGTGGCAGTGATCGGCGGTGGAAATGTTGCTGCAGAGGATGCCATTCTTCTTTCCCGTACCTGCAGGAAGGTTTATGTGATCCACAGAAGAGACCAGCTGCGGGCAGACAGGATCCTGCAGGAGAAACTGTTCGCCTGCGAGAATGTGGAGATGCTGTGGGATTCTGTCCCGGTTGAGATCCAGGGGGAAGAAATGGTGTCCGGTCTGAAGATACGAAATAACAAAACCGAGGAGGAAACATTGCTTTCTCTGGACGGTGTTTTTGTTGCGGTCGGGATTGTACCGAATACGGAATTATTCCATGGATTTGTGGAAATGGATAAAAACGGCTATATTATTGCCGGAGAGGACTGTGTGACCAGCAGACCGGGAGTTATGGCAGCAGGAGATATCCGCACCAAACAGCTTCGCCAGATCGTGACTGCCGTATCGGATGGCGCGAATGCAGTCGTGTCGGCGGAGCGCTTCCTGTAGAGGCAGAAGGGAGACTTGAACATGCAGAAGATCAGGAAATATAAGGGAATCATCCGGGAAGAAGAATACAGAGACAGGATGCGGGAAGAAATCCTTCCATGGCTGGAAAAAAGATGCCGGGATGTCCGGGTACCCTGCGTAAAAGGGATGGAAAAAGAAAAAAGGATCCATGTGAAACGCTATCTTGCAGATCAGGCAAAGGGAGTAGTCGTGATCAGTCATGGATTTTCAGAATCTGCTTTGAAGTATCCGGAACTGATCTATTATTTCCTGAAAGAAAATTATCATGTTTATCTGCCGGAACACTGTGGTCATGGACTCAGCTACCGTCTGACAGAGGATCCTTCTCTGGTGCATCTGGATCACTGGAGCAGATACAGCAGAGATCTTCTGCGTATTGCCAGACTGGTGCGAAAGGCACACGGGGGACTTCCGCTTTATCTTTATGCACATTCCATGGGAGGGGCGGTGGCTGCAATTGCTGCGGCCAGAGATCCCTATATGTTTGAGAAAGTGATCCTTTCTTCTCCCATGATACGCCCTCTGACAGGAAGTGTGCCCTATTCTGCGGCTGTGCGTGTGGCAAGGGCCGCCTGCAGATCCGGAAAAGCAGGAAGCTACGCTGCGGGACAGAAACCCTATGACGGGAGCGAGATGTTTGAGGCAAGCTCCGGACTGTCCAGACCAAGATTTGAACGGTATAAAAATATACGAAGGAATAATCTGTCGTGCCAGACCTGGTCACCTTCTTACGGATGGGTGTACAATGCGGCAAAAATGAACTGGTATCTGCAGAAAAAGGCATGGATGGAGACAGCGGCGCCGGTTTTGCTTTTTCAGGCAGAGACCGATCATCTGGTATCCAACAGGGCTCAGGATATTTTTGCAGAAAAAATAAAAAAATACGGAAGGACTGCATGCACCCTGGTCAGGGTACCGGGAACCAGACATGAAATCTTTAACAGTCCGGATGAGATCCTTGAAAAATACTGGGGAATGGTATTTGCATTTCTTGAGGAAAGGAAAAACTGATGTACAGGTATGTGCTTTTTTACTTTATCCTGATTAACTGTACGGCGCTGGGGCTTTATGGACTTGATAAAAAAAGAGCGGTCAGAAACCAGTGGAGGATTCCGGAAAAAACGCTTCTGGGAGTTGCTGTTCTCGGAGGCGGACCGGGAGCTCTTCTCGGAATGAGACTGTTTCGTCATAAAACCAGAAAACCGAAATTTTATATTGGAATACCTGTGATCCTGATTCTGGAAACAGCGGCGGTGCTTTGGATATTAAAATAAAACAAAGGGAAGTGGAACAGTTGAAAGGAACGAACGACCTTCTGATGAATCCGGGATTTACAGCGGAGGATACAGCTGCCCGTATGAAAATCTTTCTGAAGAAGCTGCAGCAGGAGGCGGGAATCAAAAAAGAAAATATGCGTCTGCGGCTGATCGCTCCCCCTCCTGTGGAATATGGCGCCTGGGTGAATGAGGAACGGCTTTATCAGCAGTCCCGCAGGCTGGAGGAGGAGTACCGGAAAACAGCGGAAGAACTGGGCACAGAGTTTACAGGTACCGGAGACTGGGAAATCCCTCTGGTATTTGACGGAGTGCATTTTTCTGAAAAAGGGCACAGAAAATTTGCGGAAAAACTGCTGGAGGAAATTATATGGCAAAAAGAATAGGAATCATATCAGATACTCACGGACTTCTCCGGCCGGAAGTGCTGAATATACTGAAGACCTGCGACTGTATCCTTCATGGAGGAGATATCAACAGTCCGGAGATTCTGGATCAGCTGCGGCCTCTTGCGTCGATCTATGCGGTACGGGGCAATAATGACAGAGAGTGGGCAGAAGGACTGGCAAAGACTCTTCGCTTTCAGATTGAAGGTGTGGAGTTTTTTATGACGCATAACAAAAAGGATGTGGCATGGGATCTGGGAAATGCCCAGGTGGTGGTTTTTGGACATACGCATAAATATTTTCAGGATAGGATTGACGGAAGGCTCTGGCTGAACCCGGGAAGCTGCGGAAAACGCAGATTCGATCAGGAGATCACTATGGCGGTTCTGACTGCAGAGAACGGAAATTTTCAGGTGGAAAAGATCGTGATCAGTCCCTGATTTTGAGAAAAAAGAGCTGTGACAGCCTTGTTTTTTAAAAGAAAACAAACTTTCGCGAACAAATATTCGAGAAAATTCAGTTCATCCCGTTTTATTGGACATATGTTGTGGTATAATCTTTTTAAAGAAAAAGAAATGTTCAGAAAATATGTTCGTAAAACGGGGAGGTATACAGGATGCAGTGTGGACAGAGAACAGACAGAAAAACAGGAGTGTTTGCAGACGACAGCTTCGGAGGGAGCGTACATGGGAAGAAGAAGCTTTCCGGTACGATGGCTCTGATACTGGGAGTGGTACTGACGCTGGAGATCATGGTAATAGGTGCAATGCTTTTTCATATTGATTTTCATTCTGCAGACAGGATCACAATTCTTTTGACCTTTGCAGCATTATATTTCAGTGTTGTGGCAGGACTGACAGACAGGTAGGAGAGCACGGATGCCGAAATCATTTAATCAGAAGCTGAAAATTTTATATATGATGAAGATCTTTCAGGAAAGATCAGACAGAGAACACCCCATATCTGTGAAGGAGCTGGCAGCCACCCTGAATTCCTGGGGAATCAAGGTAGAGAGAAAGACGATCTACGATGATATTGAGGCGCTGAGGATATTCGGGCTGAAGATCAGAAGCCGTCGGGGAAAAATTTCAGGATACTATCTGGAGGAGCGTGCCTTTGAATTTCCGGAACTGAAATTTCTTATGGATGCCGTACAGTCTTCACACTGCATTACGCAGGAGCAGACCCAGAGGCTGCTCAGGAAACTGGAGGGGCTGACCAGTACCTTTGAGGCGCGCAGGCTGCAGAGCCAGATGTTTTCAGAAACAGGAGTAAAAACACCAAATGAGGAGATCTACAGAAATGTGGAAAAAATCTATGATGCTATTGCAGCAGACTGCCAGATCAGCTTTCAGTATTTTGAATGGTCCACTGCCAAAAAGCTGGTACCAAAGAAGAATGGGCGGAGGTATCGGGTGAGCCCATGGAAACTGATCTGGAATCATGACAGTTATTATCTTCTGGGAGTTGATGAACTGAGCGGTGTCGTGAAGCACTATCGGCCGGACAAAATGATGCAGGTTTCACTGGAAAAGAAAGCAAGGAATGGGGCTGCTATTTTCCGGGATTTTGATCTGGGGAAATTTTCTGTAGGAACTTTTGGAATGTTTCATGGCAGAGATACACTGCTGAAAATGGAGTTTGACCGTTCGCTGATCGGTGTGGTTATGGACCGTTTTGGGCAGGACGCAATGATCGTTCCGTCAGATGAGGGACATTTTACGTTTCAGGCGCATATCCGTGTCAGCGGACAGTTTTTTGGCTGGCTGGCCGGTCTGGGACGGGGAGCAAGGATACTGTCTCCGGAAAAGACCCGCAAAGAATACGCAGCGTTTCTGAAACAGGCGCTGGAAGGATACGAGGATATAGATGACGGCAAAAAAAACAGTAAAATCCAGATTGCTAGAACTTCTGGAGCAGAATAAAGGAAAAGTCATATCAGGAGAAAGAATTGCGGAGGAACTGTCCTGCACCCGTGCAGCAGTATGGAAGGCGGTGAAGTCGCTTCGCGAGGAAGGATACGAGATTGAAGCCGGACCGAACAAGGGCTATATGCTGTCCAGAGACAGCAATTTTCTGACAGAAGAGGGAATAAGACCTCTTTTAAAAAGGCAGGGCAGCTATCTGAAAGTATATCCGGAAATCGATTCTACGAACAGAGCAGCCAAAGAGGCGGCAGTTGCCGGGATGGCTTTTCACGGGAGTGCAGTTCTTGCTCAACGCCAAAATGCCGGCAGAGGAAGAAGAGGAAGGAAATTTTATTCTCCCGGGGATTCCGGACTGTATCTCAGTGTGATCCTGGAGCCCAAAGGCAGTCTCAGAGAAAACCTGATTCTTACAGCTCAGGCAGCCTCAGCAGTCTTTAAAGCGGTAAAGGAGATTACAGGAATCTCACTTGATATCAAATGGGTCAATGATCTGTATTATCAGGGAAAAAAAGTCTGTGGTATCCTTACAGAAGCGGTGACGGATTTTGAAAGCGGGGAGATCCAGTTTGCGGTTATCGGAATCGGACTGAACCTTTATGAGCCGGAAGATGGTTTTCCGCCGGAACTGAAGGGTATTGCCGGAGGCCTTTATCCCAACGGTGAGGAGGCGGAGACAGTGAACCGCAACAGACTTGCAGCAGCTCTTATCAATTGCCTTTTGGAAGAAACGGAGGAGTTAAGGATTCCTTCGGAATATTTTAGGAATAATGTAGTGCCCGGACACAGGATACAGATTCTGGACGGTGAGCGGACACGCTTTGCCAATGCGCTGGAAATCTGTCCGGATGGACGGCTGAAAATACAGGAGGAAGATGGAACAGAGACACTGTTGTCTTATGGGGAAGTATCTTTGAAAATATAAAATACAGATAGTGACCGATGTGTTGATTTATAGACGGTCACAAAAAAGATTGGACGATTTGCATAAAAACATCGTCCTTTTTTTGTGCAATATAGTGAAGAAAAATATTGACTTTAGAAGACAAAAGAGTAAAATAAAGAAATCAAAAAATTGGTCTTACCGGTTGGACAAACAAAAAGGAGGGAGTGAAACGAACAGTTTAACAGAAGTATTAAAAGAAGAACTGAACTGTCGGACGGTGTTTACCATTCCGATAGGAAACGGCATTCCGGTATTTGAATCGGTAGTTGTTACCTGGGTGATCATGGCAGTTCTGGTAGTTCTGTCCCTGATCCTTACCAGAAATCTGAAGGTTATGAATCCGGGAAAGAAACAGCTTCTTCTGGAAGCAGGAATCGATGCTCTGCGGAAGTTCTTTCGGGGAATTCTGGGAGAAGAAGGCGACCGTTATATCCCCTATATGATGACCGTCATTATTTTCCTGGGAGTTTCCAATGTATCGGGTATTTTTGGGGTGAAACCGCCTACCAAGGATCTGAACGTTACGTTGGCTCTGGCATTGATGAGCATGTTTCTCATTGAGTACTGCGGAATTTATAAAAAGGGTCTGAAAGGATTTTTTAAGAGCTTTCTGGATCCGATCCCGGTGATGCTTCCTATGAACATCATGGAGGTTTTTATCCGCCCCACCGCACTTTGTTTCCGACTTTTCGGCAACATTCTTGGCGGATTTGTGGTAATGGCACTTGTGGAATTTGTGTGCCCGGCAATTCTGCCGATTCCCTTCAGCCTGTATTTTGATTTTTTTGATGGTTTTATACAGGCTTATATTTTTGTCTTTTTGACATCCATGTTCATGAGTGAGACCATGGACTGACTCAGGCTGACTGGCCTTTGATTTTGAAAAATATGATATTCATTATGATTCAGGAGGAAAAACATTATGACAAGTTTGATCGCTATTGGAGCAGGTATCGCAGCATTAACAGGTATTGGAGCAGGTATCGGTATCGGTCTTGCAACATCCAAGGCAGTAGAGGCAATCGCAAGACAGCCTGAGGCAGAGAGCAAGATAAGCAAAAACCTTCTTCTTGGCTGTGCGCTGGCAGAAGGTACTGCGATTTTCGGTTTTGTTGTAGGTCTTCTGATCGTAGTAATGCTTGGCTGATCGATCACTACATAAAGAGAAAGGCAGGTACAGACGATGATTCAGATCAATATGAATCTTGTTTTTACCATCATTAATCTGCTGGTTCTTTATCTTCTGATGAAGAAGTTTCTGTTTGGCCCGGTGATCCATGTTATGGATCAGAGACAGCAGATGCTGGATCAGCAGCTGGAAGAGGCAAAAAAGACAGAAGACAGGGCGAATGAGCTTCAGAAAAAATATGAAAATGCCCTGAAATCCGCCAAGGAGGATTCCTGCCGGATCGTTGAGAAAGCAAAGCTGGAGGCAAAAGCTCAGGCCGAGCAGACTGCACAGGCGGCAAGGGCTGAGGCTGACAGGATGCTGGCAAAGGCCAGGGAAGATATCTCTGCCGAGCGGGAGATGGCAATGAAACAGATGCAGGGAGAGGTTGGCAGGCTGGCTATGGAGGCAGCTTCCAGAATCCTGGATGAACATGCCGGAGCCGCGCAGGATCTTGCCATGTATGATCAATTTATAAAAAAAGCAGGTGATCCCCATGACAACAGCAGCTGTTAATTACGCAAAGGTTTTGTATGAGCTTTCTGTTCCGGAAGAAGCGGTAAAGGAATCCAAAAGACTGATGCAGGAAAATCCGGAACTGGTCCGCTGTCTGGAAAATCCTCTGATCGCTTTTGAAGCGACGGAGGATATCATTGACAGGATCTTTCCTATGGAGATACGCTCTTTTTTGAAGGTAGTCTGCCGACACAGAAAGATGGGAGCCTGGAAAGAAATTTTCGAAGCTTACAGAAGCATGTGTCTGAGAGACAAAAAGATCCTGGAGGCAGAAATGCTCTGTGTCACACCGCCAGAGAAGGAGCAGCTGGAGGGAATCCGGAATTTTCTGTGCAGAGAGTTTCAGATGAAAACGGCAGAGATCCGGATAACAGAAGATAAAAGCCTGATCGGTGGATTTATACTAAGAGCAGGCGGAAGAGAATTTGACTGGAGTCTGAGAGGACGTTACTGCAGGCTTCATCAGAAGCTTACACGGAGGTGAATCATTTGAGTGCGATTAATCCAGATGAGATTATTTCAATTTTAAAAGAAGAAATTGAGAATTACGATGAAATCAGCCAGAACCAGGAGGCAGGCACTGTCATTTCCGTGGGAGACGGAATTGCGGTAGCCTACGGGATCGACCATGCCATGTATGGAGAAGTCGTGGTCTTTGAAAACGGTCTGAAAGGTATGGTACAGGATATCCGTTCCAACAGTATGGGATGTATCCTTTTTGGCAGTGATTCCGGTATACGGGAAGGAACCAGAGTCACCAGAACAGGGAGACAGGCAGGAATCCCGGTAGGAGAGGGATTTATTGGAAGAATTGTAAATGCCCTGGGGGCTCCGGTGGACGGGAAAGGAGAAATCCGGGAAGAGGAATATCGCCCGGTAGAATATCCGGCTCCGGGTATCATTGACCGTAAATCCGTTACAGTACCTATGGAGACCGGAATCCTGTCCATTGATTCCATGTTTCCCATTGGACGGGGACAGAGAGAGCTGATCATCGGTGACAGACAGACCGGAAAAACCTCTCTTGCCATTGATACGATCCTGAATCAGAAGGGCAAGGATGTGATCTGCATTTATGTAGCCATCGGGCAGAAAGCTTCTACAGTGGCAAAAGTTGTCTCCACCCTGGAAAAGCATGGCGCTATGGAATATACGACGGTATTTTCTTCCACAGCCAGCGATTGTGCTCCGCTTCAGTATATTGTGCCTTATGCAGGGACTGCTCTGGCTGAATATTTTATGTACAGGGGCAGAGACGTTCTGATCGTTTATGACGATCTTTCCAAACATGCAGTGGCGTATCGGGCTCTGTCTCTGCTTTTGGAACGTTCTCCGGGACGTGAAGCATATCCGGGAGATGTATTTTATCTTCATTCCAGACTTCTGGAACGCTCCAGTCGTTTAAGCGACAAAGAAGGCGGCGGTTCGATCACTGCGCTCCCCATTATTGAGACTCAGGCAGGAGATGTGTCTGCATATATTCCGACCAATGTGATCTCCATTACCGACGGACAGATCTTTCTGGAAAGTGACCTGTTCTTTTCCGGTATGCGGCCTGCAGTTAACGTAGGACTTTCTGTTTCCCGTGTAGGCGGTGCGGCACAGGCAAAAGCCATGAAAAAAGCATCGGGAAGTATCCGTATCGATCTGGCACAGTACAGAGAAATGGAAGTGTTTACCCAGTTCAGCTCCGATCTTGACGAGGCTACTAAAGCGCAGCTGCGTTATGGTAGCTGTCTGATGGAGCTTCTGAAGCAGCCTCTGTGCAGTCCGATGAAGCTTCATGAGCAGGTGATCACTTTGTGGACAGCCACCCATAAGGCGCTTGTCCATGTGGAAACACGAAAGCTGAAAGCTTATCAGAAGGAGCTTCTGGAATATTTTGACAACGCTTATCCGGAGATTGGAAGAGAAATTGACGAGACAAAGCTTCTTTCTGACCAGCTTGGAGAAAAAATCCTTCAGGTGGCGGAGGAATTCAGAACCCGTCAGGCTGCAGAATAGAGACAGCAGGAGGAATTTATGGCAAATGCAAGAGAAATCCAAAGCAGAATAAAAAGTGTCCAGGATACCATGAAGATCACCAATGCCATGTATATGATCTCCTCTTCCAAAATGAAAAAAGCCAAAAAGATACTGGAAGACACGGAACCTTACTTTTATAACATGCAGGGGGCAATAGCCAGAATCCTGCGGCATGTTCCGGATATCCAGCATCCGTTTTTCAGCGTTCGCCATCTGGTGCCCACCCGGGAGAGAAAAACAGGAATTATTGTGGTCACCGGAGATAAAGGAATGGCAGGAGCCTACAACCATAATATTACCAAACTGACTGATGAATTTATGGAAAAAACACCTGGTTATCACCGTCTGTATGTACTGGGAATGACAGGGCGTCAGTATTATGAGAAAAAGAATGCAGATGTAGACGGCAGTTTTCGTTATACAGTACAGAAGCCTACCATGCACAGGGCAAGGCTGATCAGTGAGGAGATTGTGAGAGCGTTTCTGGAACGGGAGCTGGATGAGGTACATATTGTTTATACACAGATGCAGAACGCTGCGGTAATGGAAGCTGTGGACATGCAGCTCCTCCCTCTTAAAAAAACAAACTTTTCTCCTTTCCAGATTCCTGTGCAGGCTCCTCAGGAAGAAATTGAAATGTATCCCTCGGCAGATGTGGTACTGGATACGATGATCCCTAATTATCTGACCGGCGTGATCTATGGATGTCTGGTAGAAGCTTATGCCAGTGAGAATAATGCAAGAATGACTGCCATGCAGGCATCTACCGACAGTGCAAAAAAAATGCTGCAGGAGCTTTCCATACAGTATAACCGGGCGCGGCAGGCAGCCATCACACAGGAGATCACAGAGGTGATCAGTGGTGCAAAGGCCCAGAAAAGGAAGTGACTAGGATGAATAAAGGTAAGATCAGACAGGTTATGGGACCTGTTGTAGATGTTGTTTTTGAAAACGGGGAGCTTCCGGATATCAGAGAAGCCCTGGAAGTAGAGAATAATGGAAAGAAATGTATTATGGAAGTTTCTCAGCATCTGGGAAACCGTGAGGTACGGTGTATTATGCTCAGTGCCAGCGAGGGACTTCAGAGAGACAGAGAAGTGATCGCTACCGGAAGCGGGATTCAGGTTCCGGTAGGAGAGTGTACACTGGGCAGACTTTTTAATGTTCTGGGAGAGACGGTAGACGGTGGAAATTCCCTGGAAGACAAGGAACACTGGGAGATTCACAGAGACCCGCCGGGATTTGAGGATCAGAGTCCTGCAGTAGAGATTCTGGAGACGGGAATTAAAGTTATCGACCTTTTGGCTCCTTATGCAAAAGGCGGCAAGATCGGTCTGTTTGGCGGCGCCGGTGTAGGCAAAACAGTGCTGATCCAGGAGCTGATCCAGAATATTGCTACCGAGCACGGCGGCTATTCTATTTTTACAGGAGTAGGAGAGCGCTCCCGAGAGGGAAATGATCTCTGGTCAGAGATGAAGGAATCCGGTGTACTGGAAAAAACAGCCCTGGTGTTCGGGCAGATGAATGAACCGCCGGGATCCCGTATGCGTGTTGCGGAGACCGGTCTTACCATGGCGGAATATTTCCGTGACACAGAACACAGAGATGTTCTTCTTTTTATTGATAATATTTTTCGTTTTGTACAGGCAGGCTCTGAGGTCTCGGCGCTTCTGGGACGTATGCCTTCCGCGGTAGGATACCAGCCTACGCTTGCTACGGAAATGGGAGAACTTCAGGAACGTATCGCATCCACCAGATCCGGTTCCGTAACTTCTGTACAGGCAGTTTATGTGCCGGCAGATGACCTGACTGATCCGGCGCCGGCCACCACCTTTGCACACCTGGATGCAACTACGGTTCTTTCCAGAAAGATTGTGGAGCAGGGAATTTATCCGGCAGTGGATCCTCTGGAATCGACTTCCCGTATCCTGGAGGCAGATGTGGTCGGCCAGGAACATTACGAGGTTGCCCGCCGGGTACAGGAAATCCTCCAGAAATATAAGGAACTGCAGGATATCATTGCAATCCTTGGCATGGAGGAACTGTCTGAGGAGGACAAAAATACCGTATACCGTGCAAGAAAAATCCAGAGATTTTTGTCCCAGCCCTTCCATGTGGCAGAGAACTTTACCGGTATCCCCGGTAAATATGTGCCGCTGAAGGAGACGATCCGTGGATTTCGCATGATCGTGGACGGAGAAATGGATCAGTATCCAGAGAATGCGTTCTTTAATGTGGGAACCATTGATGAAGTGATTGAAAAAGCCAAAACCATTGAGCAGTAAGGAGAGGAGCTTATGGAAAGTACATTTGGTCTGGAGATCTATGCCAGTAATAAGCTGTTTTTTTCCGGAAGAGCCAGATCACTGACCGTACCGGTTGAGGACGGGGAAAAGGCTTTTCTGGCTCATCATGCCAATCTGATCGCGGCTATTGTCCCGGGTGAAATGCGCTATGAAGATGCTGATGGGAATAAGATGGTTGTAGCGGTAAGCTCAGGTTTTGTAGAAATGATAAACAACCGTGGAAAAATTTTCTGTCTGACAGTGGAACGTCCGGAAGAGATCGATGTGCGGAGAGCACAGGAGGCAAAAGAGCGTGCGGAGGAACAGCTCAGGCAGAAGCAGAGTATCCAGGAATACCGGATGAGCCAGCTGGCGCTGGCAAGAGCTATGACAAGACTGAGGGTTACAAAAGAATTGTAAATATCTGTTTGGCTGCTGTTTGCAGTCAGATGAAAAGAAAAAGGCAGGAACCGTAGTAGAGTGCTATGGCTCCTGCCTTTTTGGACAACTATATTTTTATTTTTCGTTTGTGGTATTCTCGTCAGATGATACGGCATCTGTTTCGGAAGGTGCAGCATTTTGCTCTGGAGCAGTGTCTTTTTGGTCAGATACAATTACTTCTGTCTCAGATGCCGCCCTTTCTGCATCCGGTGCAGCGGTCTGCTGATACGGGCGGTAAGGTTCCCAGTAATGTTCTTCTGCTTTTGCTGTTTCATCCTCGTGATCCAGCTCCAGCTTCTTGCTTTTCAGCAGATGGACTCCTCCGGCGATAATGACGATTGCGATGATAATAGACGGAAGGGTATAAAAAATATGGCTGAAAAAGCTTACTACGTACTCAGGGAGAATCCAGCGGATCAGATCAGTTACATTATCCCAGAGAATCGAAACACCGAAGATGATCAGCAGTATGGCGATGATTTTTTTGTACTTCCGCACAAAATGATCTGTATTGTCAATAAATTGATCCATATGGAGAATGTAGGCATCTTCTACGGAATAAAAATCTTCTTCTGACAATGATTTCAGATTGTGCACGTTGAAGAAGCTGTAAGCCCATAAAATGGGAAGGAACATAACAAAAAATCCGATTCCGGAATATCCGGAAAAGAAAATACAGCCCCAGAACAGCAGCATGATGCTGATGCCCTGCTTACGGAAACCCATATACAGCTCACCGGCACCTGGGATCAGTGAGCAGAGAAAAAGTAAAAATCCCTTTTTTTGTTTTGTCATTTTGAAAATCCTCCGTTAAATAATTTATTTGAAAAGTCTTCAATATAGTTAAAACCTGCATTCAGCCCCCGAGAAAATTCTGAGTTCATGTGTTCTGTAAAACGAGAGATATTGGCAGAAGGATTTTCTCGTTTTGTGTCTGCAGAATACTCCTGAGTTTTTGAATAGGAGAAGGTACGAAGTACACTGAAATCCATGCGCTGTACTGTAAACAGGAGAAAAAGTGCTGCAATCACTCCTGTAGCAGTACGAAGTCCATAGTAAAATAATTGCATCCGCCGAGATGTTTTTTTCACCATCTGGACAGCCTGGATATCCGGAGCGGCCGCACGCTGCAGGATTTGTTCGGAAAGATAAACAGGAGCGGAAGTTTCTGCGCTTTTACTTTCTTCTGCGATCATCTGCTCCAGACAGAAATCACATTGCTCCAGATGTTCCAGAAAAGCGATCATTTCGTCTGTATTCATCTTATCATTATCTGAAAAATTTTCCAGTGTTTTATCCGGAATATGCATATCAACGGCTCCTTTCTTTTATATTTTCTGGTGGTACCAGAAATTTTTTCAGCATTGCTTTTGCCCTGTAAAGCTGTGTCTGGATTGTTTTGGGATTTTTCTGAGTCTGCCGGGCGATCTCAGTCACTGACAGCTGCATACAAAAATGCGAAACAGCAACTTCTTTGTAGGGGCTCTTAAGCTGCTGACACAGAGCATATACCTGCTGGTCTGAGTCCGTCTTCAGATACACGGTCTCCGGTGTGGAGGATGTATCCGGAATCTGGGAAAAATAGACATCTTCCGTAGGAATACTGCGCCGCCCGGCTGCTTTCAGAAAATCCAGGCACTTCCGTACAGCAATTTTACTAAGCCATGCTTTTTCGTAAGTACCATCAAAACGGGACAGGTTTTTGTAAGCAGATAAAAATACTTCCTGGGTCAGATCTTCCGCATCGAAAGGGTTTCCCACTGATTTCAGGCAGATGGAGTAGATCAGATTCTGATACTGCTCCAAAAGATATTTCAAATATTCTTCCTGTGAAATATGATCAGCCCCTTTCTTTGCATTTTTTGCAGATATTGCATACCTGCCGGTATTATTTCCCGTTCATTTATTATAACGCATCAGACAATGAAAAAACTTCAGGTTTAAAAAAATAAAAAGATCACTCCATCAAAATGACGAAAAAGACTCTGATTTTCAAGTAGACTGAATATTAAGGAGGAAGAGAAAAATGAAGAAAGCGATTAGCATGGCAATGGCAGCAGCAATGGTTCTTTCCACAGGCGTTACTACAGTACCGGTAATGGCTGATGAAAAAGCAGAACTGACTATCTGGAGTCCTTCAGATAAAGAAGCGATCGAGACCTGGTGGGAGGAGAAGATTGCAGAATGGAATGAGGCAAATCCGGACATCCAGGTAAAACGTGAGGCGATCGACCGCTCCGATTCCTATGCATATGATAATAAGATCGCAACAGCACAGACATCCAATGACCTTCCGGACATCTTCTTTGTAGATGGACCGCAAGTATCCTATTACGCAGCAAACGGAATCACAGTTCCGCTTGACGACTACTTTACAGAGGAAGATAAAGCTGATTTTGTTGATTCTGCCATCACCCAGAACACATATGATGGAAAGCTGTATGCCATCGGCGCAACCGAGTCTTCCGTAGCTTTCTATTATAATAAAGATTATCTGAAGGAATGCGGTGTGGACGTAGAAGATCTGGATTCCAGAACTGTGGAGAATCCGATCACCTGGTCTGAGTTTGCTGAGATCGCAGAGAAATGTACAACAGATGAGTATGTTGGAGCACATATCATCATGGACCACGGCGAAGGACTTCCTTATGCACTTGAACCAATGTATCTTTCCGCAGGAAAGGACTACATCAGTGAAGACGGAGCAGAAGCAGACGGCTATGTAAACAGCGAAGAAGCGGTAAAGACAACTTCCTTCCTGGCAGACCTGATTGCAAAAGGATATGCAAACATCGAGCCGATCCAGGACGAGTTCCTGAACGGCGCATGTGCAACAATGATCGGCGGTTCCTGGGATGCATCTCTTCTGGAAGAAAGCGCTGAGTTTGACTGGGGAGTAACTTATTATCCTGTAAACGATGACACAAAAGAAGCTGTTTCTCCGTGCGGAGACTGGTCAGCAGCAGTGAGCAAGGACTGCGAGAACGTAGACGCGGCAGGTCAGTTCCTTTCCTGGCTGATGAATACAGACAATGTAGCAAGCTACGCAGCAGCAATTGCAAAACCGGCAACCCGTGTTTCTGCTTATGATACAGAAGCAATGGCAGATTATAAAGAAGGACCTCGCGCCCTTTTCAAAGAGCAGCTTGAGAACACAGCAGTTCCCCGTCCGAGAACACCTTCCTATGCAACCTTCTCATCTGCTTATGCAGAAGCTATGACAAATATCTTCTCTGATGCATCCAGTAACGAAGAGGTGGATGAGGATTATATCCAGTCTGAGCTTGATACAGTAGCAGAAACCTTTACTGAGGATTATGAAACTTACTACGCAGAATAAAAGCTGAGAGATTACTATCTGAGAATCATTCATATCTGCTCCCGGCGGCATCCTTTCGGGAATACATCGAAGATCCACCGGGAGCAAGGTTTCTCCGTCAGTTTTTTATTACAGGGAAAAGGAGGAAGGAAAATGGCAAATACAAAGAAACTTTCAGGCCGGAAGCGTGACGAACGGATTACGGCATATGCGTTTGTTGCCCCGGCGGTGATTCTTCTGATCGCATTTCTGGTAGTCCCTATGATCTACACCGTATATTTTTCCGGGTTCAAATATCAGATCATGAAACCGGATGCAATGAAATTCATTGGTCTGGAAAACTATCAGAAACTGTTCAGTGATAAGAACTTCTGGATCGCACTGAAAAATACCGTTTACTTTACCGTACTCGTTGTTCCGTTCCAGTGCGCACTGGCGCTGGGACTTGCACTTCTTGTTTCCAAGAAATTCCGCGGTGTTTCCATATTCAGAACCATGTACTTCAGTCCACAGCTTACGTCTATGGTTGTTATCTCTGTTTTGTGGACCGTACTTTACAATGCCAACCCTAATACAGGTCTGATCAACTCTATTCTTACTTCTCTTGGTATGGATCCGATCAAGTTCCTCAGCGACGCGGATACGGCAATGAATTCCATTATTTTCATGTCCGCATGGCAGGGTGCAGGATATCAGATGATGATCTTCCTGGCAGGTCTTCAGGGAATTCCGAAAGATCAGTACGAAGCGGCTTCTGTTGACGGCGCCAATAAATTTAAACAGTTTTTGTATATTACCATTCCGGGACTGAAAGGAACGATCAAGTACGTTATCATGATCACCATGATCCAGGCAATGAAGCTGTTCACCCAGCCATACATCATGACTCAGGGCGGACCGAAAAACTCTACAAAAACAGTGGTTTACTATATTTACACACAGGGCTTCCAGAAGGGTAACTTCGGATATGCCTGCTCTATTGCAGCCGTATTCTTTGTGATCGTTGTAACAATGTCCATGGCGATGAAGAAAGTTACAGCTGCTACAGATTAAGAAGGAGGAAAGAGATTATGACGAAATCTATGAAATTTTCTGCAAAATTCGGAAAATTTATGTTTTACTTTGGAAATATCGTGATCGGCATTATCTTTGTCTCTCCTCTGATCTGGATGGTTTCCGCTTCCCTGAAACCGGAGGCAAAGATGGTAAACTCCATGTGCGGATATGCTCTGGCAAAATTTGAATTTAAGGGAAAAGGTGCGATCCTGAATCTTGTGATCGCATTGATGGTACTTCCTATGGAAGCGATCATGCTGCCTCTCTATATAGAAATGTCTCAGCTTGGATGGGTAAATACCATGGCAGCTTTGGTTATCCCCTTTGTGGCAAAATGCTTCTCAATCTATATGTTCCGTCAGTTTTTCTGCGACATACCGGACGATCTGATCGAAGCGGCAGCCATTGACGGAAGCAGCCCGGCAGGAACCTTCTTTAAGATTGTAATGCCGATTTCCAAAACGGTTTATGCAACCGTATTTATTCTTGATTTTGTGGCACACTGGAATGACTTTATGTGGCCTTTCCTTGTTATGACAGGCGAGGATAAACGTACGATCCAGCTTGCGGTTCAGTCCTTCTTCGGAACACAGCCGGTGCATTACAGTGCGATCATGGCAGCCCTGGTTGTCTCTGCGATCCCGATGATCATCATGTTCATCTTCATGCAGAAGTATTATGTGGAAGGTATCGCATCTTCCGGAATCAAGGGCTGATCGGAAACAAATGATCTCAAAATAAAAACGAAAGGCGGGATTCTGATATGACAAGTGAATTGTTACAGCGTGCAAGACAGTTTGAAGAGACTCACATGAAGGATATCAGTCCGGAAGAACGCCCCCTTTATCATGTAACAGGAGGTACAGGATGGATCAATGACCCCAATGGATTTTCCTTTTATAAAGGGGAATATCATTTGTTCTATCAGTATCATCCTTATTCCAATGAATGGGGTCCCATGCATTGGGGACATATGGTAAGCAAAGATCTGATCCGCTGGGAACGCAGACCTGTTGTCATGGCTCCGGATCAGGAATATGACAATGCGGGATGCTTTTCCGGAAGTGCTCTGGAGCTTTCTGACGGCCGCCATCTTCTGATGTATACAGGTGTGGGAAAAGTGACAGAAAAAGATGGAAGCCAGAAGGAGTATCAGACACAGTGCATGGCTGTTGGTGATGGAACAGAGTATGAAAAATATGAACAGAATCCTGTGATCACAACAGAAGTTGTTCCGGAAGGCGGAAGCAAGATGGATTTCCGTGATCCCAAAATATGGCAGGAAGAAGACGGAACTTTTTATGTAGTTGCGTCAAATGCCACAGATGACGGAAACAGTGCCATTCTCCTGTTTCAGAGCAAGGACGGATTCCACTGGGAATTCTGCAGTGTGATCGACAGAAGCGATAAAAAACTGGGATGGATGTGGGAATGTCCGGATTTCTTTGAGCTGGACGGCAAACAGATCCTTGTGGCAAGTCCTATGGAAATGATGCCGGACGGACTGAAATTTCATGTAGGACATGGTACGATCTACATTCCCGGAACTTATGATAAGAAAACGCATCAGTTTACCCGGGAAAATGTTCTCCCAATTGACAGTGGAATTGATTTTTATGCACCTCAGACCATGAAGGCGCCGGACGGCCGCCGGATCATGATTGCCTGGATGCAGGCATGGAGTACTTCAAAATATGTTCCAAGAGGACAGAAATATTTTGGCCAGATGACAGTTCCGAGAGAGCTTTCTCTGAAAGAAGGAAAACTGATCCAGAAGCCGGTGAGGGAACTGGAAGCATTCCGGGGATCAAAGGTTCTTCACGAAAACGTAAAAATTTCTCAGGAGACTTCTCTGGAGGGTGTTTCCGGAAGAGTCCTTGATATGACCATCCGTCTTAAGGTGGATGGAAGCTTTCGGAGATTTTCTATGAAAACAGCGCAGGATACGGAACATTACACGTTAGTATCCTATGATCCGGAAAAAGAAATCCTGTCTCTGGACCGGAGCCATAGCGGTCTTCAGTATGATCTTATCCATACAAGAGAGATTTCAGTAAAACCAGTGGACGGCGAGATTACTCTCCGTTGTCTGATGGACAGATTCAGTCTGGAAATCTTTATCAACGACGGAAGTCAGACGGCGACTCTCACAGTTTATACACCTCAAAGTGCAGAAGCAATCACTTTTGCAGCAGAGGGAGAGGCGGAGATCACGGTCGAAAAGTATGCTCTTTCTTTTTAATATTTATATAAAATACCCAGCAGAAGGGCGTTGAGGATCTCAGGATCCCCGGCGCTCTTTTTGCATATTCCGGCGGGGGTGTTCACAATAAGGAGCCTGTGCTATAATGTTCTGCAGAAGAACGGGAACAGGCAGAAACCGGAATGCGGCAGAATACGCGTCTTTCGGAAGAGCATGTATCTGAAAAACCAACAGAAAGAAGGCAGGAGCAATGGCAGAAACAAGAAGATTGTATTATGAGGATGTTTATATAAAGACATTTCCCGCACAGGTAAAAGAATGCAGGCAGGGAAAAAATGGCTATGAGATCCTTCTGGATCAGAGCGCTTTTTATCCGGAAGGTGGAGGACAGCCCTGTGATATCGGCATGCTGGGAGGCGTGCAGGTAAAGGACGTTCAGGAAAAAGACGGAGAACTGATCCATTATACGGAAACTCCGCTGGAACCGGGGACAGAACTGATGGGAGAGATCGACTGGGAACGCAGATTTGACCTGATGCAGCAACACTCCGGGGAGCATATGGTCAGTGGAATTGTCCATGAAAGATATGGTTATGACAATGTGGGCTTTCATATGAGCAGCGATGTGATCACCATTGATTTCAGCGGTGTTCTGGACAAAAAACAGCTTGAGGAGATCGAAGCGGAAACGAATAGAAAAATCTGGGAAAATACGCCGGTTGAGATTTTTTATCCGGAAAAAGAAGAGCTGGAACAGCTTCCTTACAGAAGTAAAAAAGAACTGACCGGAAAGATACGTCTGGTGCGCTTTCCGGGGACAGATCTCTGTGCCTGCTGCGGTACTCATGTAACCCATACAGGAGAGATCGGTATGGTGAAACTTCTTACGGTGGAAAATTTTCATGAAGGTGTCCGTGTGACGATGATCAGCGGAAAACGTGTCCTGGAATACCTGAACAGAATCGATGAGCAGAACCGTCAGGTATCTGTGAAGCTTTCGGCAAAGATCGGGGAGACTGCTCCGGCAGTTGAACGTCTTCAGGAAGAAAATTACAGGCTGAAAGGACAGCTTCTTCATCTTACCCAGCAATTATGTGAAACAGAAGCAGCAAGATATGAAGGAGCGGGAAGTGTCCTGCTTTTCCACGAAGGGCTGGATGGAGACAGCGTGCGGAAAATGGCAGATGCGGTCATGCAGAAATGTGCCGGCTGCTGTGCGGTATTTTCCAAAGATCCGGATGGAAGCTACAAATATGCAATCGGTGAAAAGAACGGAGATCTTCGCCAGTTTACAAAAGAAATGAATGCGGCTCTGAATGGCAGAGGCGGAGGCAGACCGTTTTTTGTACAGGGCTCTGTGAAGGCGGATGAAGAACAGATCCGCAGATTTTTTGAGAGGTAAAAGAGGGAAGAAATATGTTTGGCGAATGTCATGCACATGTACTGATGGACGGGATCAATTACCGGGAGGCGGTGAATCGTCATAAAGAGAAGCCGGAGGAGACAGCTGTCCGAAGCTGTCTTGCCGCCTACCGTAAGGCAGGGGTGACCTTTGTACGGGACGGAGGCGATAACTGCGGTGTTTCGCTTTTGGCAAAAAAAATTGCGCCGGAATACGGAATCGATTATCGTACTCCTGTGTTTGCCATCCATAAGGAAGGTCATTACGGAAGTATTGTGGGAAAAAGCTTCTCCAATATGAAAGAATACCATAAACTGGTTTTGGAGGCGGCAGAAAAGGGTGCGGATTTTATTAAGATCATGACGACCGGGCTGCTGGATTTTAACGATCATGGAAAAGTCACAGGAATTCCTCTTAACCGGGAGGAGGTAAAAGAAATGGTCCATATCGCACACGAGGAAGGGTTTGCAGTCATGAGCCATACGAACGGTGTTTACGGGGTACAGGCTGCCCTGGAGGCCGGAGTGGATTCTCTGGAGCACGGAAATTATATGGATGAAGAATGTCTTTCCATGCTGGCGGACAGCCACACCATATGGGTGCCGACGCTTGTGACAGTCCGAAACCTGAACGGATGCGGACGGTATGAAGACCGGATCCTTGCTCCCATTATAAAATCGGCAGAAGAAAATCTTTGTCTCGCATTTGAGAAAAAGGCACAGGCCGCGCTGGGAAGCGATGCCGGTGCCTATATGGTCCCTCACGGACAGGGAATCCTGGATGAATATGAAGCCTTTCGGGAAATCCTTGGTTCCGGTTCTTCTGTAAAGGACTGGATCAGTCAGGGAGAAGCCGGAATCCGGGAGCGGTTCAGGCATCCTCGATCTTAAGACAGGTATAAATGTTGGAAGCCCTGGAATCAGCAGGGTTAAAAGTGAGCTTTACGTTGCTTCCGGTCAGCAGCCCTCCGGTGGAGGAGTTGGACGCAGTATCTGTGAGAAACGTCAGGGACATTCCATCGTAGCTTAAAATCGTAATGGTGTTTGCTGTGGAACTGGTGATTTCTCCGGATACAGTGAAAGATACGCCGCTTTTTTTCAGCTGTTCCGGGATTTCGCCTGTGATTCCCAGAATGCTTATGCCTTCGGTGGAGGTTCCGTTGAACTTACCTGTATAAGTGATCTTTACATGAGAACCGGAAGACAGTCCGCCGCTGAAATGGCAGGGAACAGAGGACATATCCAGCTTCAGTACCGTATCTGAATGAACAGGAGATACCTGAAGGGTATTCATATTGACTCCTCGGATCACCCCGCGAAGCTGTTGTTCTTTCTGCTGTTCTTTTTGATCCTGAGGTGCAGGAGTAGGTGTGGGTTCCGGTACCTTCATAGGATCTATGTCAGAAACACTGAGAACCTTCAGATGACGGGCATTTAACAGGTTTGGATCATCGGAAAGCGGTTCGCCGAAATTTCCGCGAAAGTGAAGATAGACCCAGGAGCCTGCGCGGATTCCATTCTGATAATACTGTTCAGTGCCTGTGATGGGATAGGAGGCAACTTTTCCGGAACGTGATTTCAGAGTAATGGTGTTTTCCGTAAGTCCCTGTACCTGTCCATAGGTCTTTTTTTCTTTTAGTTCCGTTTTGTTATGGTAGGAGTCTACTACCTTGAGGGCCTTGACCGTACTGGTATCGGTGCCGTTTAAACGACCCTCGTAAATGACATTGATCATATCTCCGGTAATGATTCCGCCCTGACATTCCAGGTCTGCCTGTGATACGTCGAAATCGTAGGTGGTCTCATCTTTCTGGATGAACAGATGGTTTCCGGTAAAATCTTTTACAGTTCCCCGGATTTCGTCCATATATACACGGGGAGCAGGCGAAACCTCTTCCAGGGTCTCGGGATCGCCGGAATTGACCAGTTCTTTCAGCTTATCACGGGTACCGCAGCCGACTGCGGAAAAAAGTAAGACGCTGCAGATAAGTACAGCAGATAATTTTTTCATAAGAATCCTCCGGTACAAAAATTACCGGAGGATGGAGATACCGTTTGTGTCAGTGATGTTCATTGTCGGGGGACGATGGTTTGGCAGTAAAATCAAACACATCACGGAAAGCGTTCCACTGATCTCTGTCCCGTGCGACTCTTGGCATCAGCCCTGTACATTCAGTGCAGGCGTTGGTGTCCAGGTAATTTTCGTAATATACATTGTAGGGATTCCTTTTCTCTTTGGAAAAAGAATCCTGTTTTTCTTCCTGTTCCATGATACCCCTCCTTTGCGTGGTTGGCAATGGTTTTCAGGAATAGTATGACAAAAAAATATTTTTTTATACAGAAAAATATAAGGGGAAAAGTTTGACAATATTATAACAAAAATATATTGAAATATCTGCAAAGTATGTTATACTGGGCTTAAATAAATAATAGCGAAGTAGGAATTTATGCGTTAAGTGTTCATTGGCTGGGGAGTCGCCGTGAAACGAAAAGCTGCTTACATCATGAGGAAGGCTTACGATATATTTTCCGCACCCGTTGCTGCATGTGAGAACATCTCATAATGTGGAGGGAATATTATTTATTTCAATGAATTCCATTATGGAGGTGTTTTTATTATGCAGAAAAACAATCATTCTGTCCGTAACGTGAAAACCCTTGTATTTATGGCGCTTCTGGTAGCCATGCAGCTTGTACTTTCCAGAGTATTTGTGATCGAACTGGGCCCTTATCGTATCACGGTAGGAACTGTGTGTACGATACTGGCAGGCATCTGGATGGGACCTGTAGCCGGAGGCATCTGCGGCGGCTGTGCGGACATCATCGGCTGCTTTATCAAGGGATATGCCGTAAATCCGTTTATTACGGTGGCAGCGATCCTCTGGGGCGTGCTTCCGGGGCTGGCAAAGAGATTTTATGTAAACAGGAGCAGAACAGGAAAGACAGTTGGAATTTCTCTTTCCATTATCTGTACCGGAGCGATCTGCTCTCTTGTACTGACAACAGCAGGTCTTGTGATCTTCCTTGGATATTCTTTTTATGCGATCATGCCGGGAAGACTGGTTCAGTTTGCGATTATGATGCCCGTCTACTGTGTACTGACCTGCCTTCTGTACTTTAGCCCTCTTACAGCCCTGGTTGCAGGAAACACAACTCCGCAGGTTATGGGTAAGACAGCATAAGAGATTTAAAAAGAAAAATAATTACATAACTGATTCCCCAATACAGGGACTGACACAGCTGGAGCAGATATGACTCCGGATGCAGACAGAAATGTCTGCCTTCTGTGCCGGTTCCTGTATTTTGTTTCCGGCTTTTTCAGAAAGACTGGAAAGGGATTCTTATACTTTATTGTCAGGACTGCTCATCTGGAAGCCTTTGGCTGTACTCGAAACCAGTAGGTGTAAAAATACCGGAAGCCAAGGGAGGAATAAAGGGTCCGGGCGGCAGTATTTCCCTTTACTACCTGAAGATAGGCGTGTTCAGCGCCTTTTTTGCTTCCCTCTTTTAAAAGTCCGGTACAGATCTGACGTGCCAGACCCTGACCACGAAATTCTTCTTTTACATGAATCGCATAGATACCGATGTAGTCGCGATCCAGGATTCCAAGTCCGGTAGCAATGATCTGACCGTTTCTCTTTACACAGGCGCAGATGGTGCGTTTGGGAATGGCGTGATACATGGAAGGAACCACCTCTCTGTGTATGGGATCAGTCATTCCTTTCAGATCAAAAAGGCTGGTGATCCAGATATCCGGAATATGATCTGTCAGGAGAACTTCACGGCAGCAGACATCCAAATGTGCCTGCGACAGATCCAGAGTCATGACCTCTGTGGTGTGCTGGATCTCGTAGCCACGATTTTCCAGAGTATAATCAAAATCAGGGGAAACAAGAGGACTGATCTTAAAGATAGCAGGTGTTCCCAGCCGTTTATATTCCTGTTCGCAGTAGGGGATTTTTTCTCTCCATGGAAGAGCAGAACTTCCAAACTGCTCTACACTGTTGGTTCTGTGTGTATAAAAATAAGAGAAGCGCAGGATCCAGCCGTCATACAGCTCCATTTTGTGCGAGGGCCATGCATTCAGTGACATGTCTTCAATTTTTTTGATATTGGTTTCCATTGGCGCATCCTCCTGAAAATCTGATGATCATATGTATTATATACATTAAATACACAATAAAACATAAGTATTATACACAAATATAAATAAATATGCAATAAAACTTATAAAATCTGCGCGTTTCGTGTTGAAAAAAGGATGTCATTATTTGACGAACGAATTTTCTGGACAGACAGGGGTTTGTGCCCTATAATAAGACTCACCAGAGATCTTCTGGTATTCTTACCGTCAAGTCAGACGGATTTATCCCATTTTTTATGATCAGAACAATAGAAAGGAGTGAAGGATGGAATTACGGTAAAAGGAATACTGGCACTGACAATTGCCGGAGCAGCTGTTGCAATGGATATTGTCTGTATGCGGATCAGCAATGGCTGGATCCTGTTTTCTCTTATGACCGGTTTTTTTTACAGCCTTTGTGGAAATGGAGGCGGTTTATACGGATTTCTGGCAGGATTGCTGATTCCTGCAGCCGTTCTGGGATGGTTGTTTCTGTTCCGAATGCTGGGACCGGGAGATATTAAGCTGTTTTGTGTGCTGGGAGGAGTCATGGGACCGGAATCAATCTGGCACTGCATGGGGATCGCGTTTTTTGTGGGAGCACTGCTGTCACTGGCAGTTCTTGTATCCTGCGGGAACCTTGCAGAAAGATTCCGGTATCTGGCGGATTACCTGGAGGACTTTATGAGAACCGGGATCAGGAAACCCTACTATAAAAAAGGATTCGCGTTGGAAAATATTCATTTTACAGTTCCCATATTTATGAGTGTGATGCTTTATGCAGGAGGTTTGTATTGAAAAAACAGATATTTGCCATTTGTGACCCGGAGGCGGAGTACGCCCGGAATTTTATGAGCTATTTAAACAGAAAAAAGAATCTGCCATTTGAAGTGCAGGCTTTTACCAGTACAGAAAGTCTGCTGGCTTTTGCAAAAGAAAACAGGATCGAACTTCTTCTGATTGCGGCGGAGGCCATGTGCAGGGAGGTGAGAGAGCTTGACACAGGTCAGACTATCCTTCTTACGGAAGGAACCTGCCTTCTGGAGCCGGATGCCTATGCGGAGGTTTATAAATATCAGTCCTCTGCGCAGGTAGTAAGGGAGGTAATGGCATGTTACGGAAAAGAGAACTCTGTTTTACCGGTTTCTTCTCCTGTATTAAAGAAGAACACGGAGATACTGGGGGTATACTCGCCTGTAGGAAGGTGCCTGAAGACTTCTTTTGCCCTGACTATGGGGCAGATCATTGCCAGAGAAAGACCTGTGCTTTATCTGAATCTGGAAGAGTATTCCGGATTTGAGGAACTGTTCGGGCACAGCTTCTCCGGTACTTTAAGTGATCTTTTGTATTTTGTACGTCAGGGAGAGGAGGACCTTTCCATCAGGATCAACAGTATGATCCAGACCACAGGCGGTCTTGATTTTATCCCTCCGGTACAGTCGCCTCCGGATATCAGAGGGACATCCTGGAAGGAATGGAACAGCCTGATTCGCGGGATCATTCTGCACAGCTCCTACGAGGTGCTTATTCTGGATATTGGAAATGGGATTGATGAGATATTTCAGCTTCTGGATCTTTGTGAAAAAATCTATATGCCGGTCCGTTCGGACAGGATGTCTGCCTGTAAGCTCGCGCAGTTTGAAAATCTCCTTCGGGTTCTGGAATACCCTCAGATCCTGACTAAAATGGTAAGAATGAAACTGCCCTTTCATGATGAAATCTCCGGAAACGGCTCCTATGTGGAGCAGCTTCCGTGGAGCAGACTGGGTGATTATGTCAGAGAACAGCTGGGAAAGGAAGATATATGAGCAGGGAGATTTTTCAGATGCTTAGAAATCTGCTGATGGAGAAACTGGATATGTCCGGAGAAATGACAGACCGGGAGATTCTGGATGAGATCGACCATCTGATCCTGAACCGTATGAGAGATTCCTGTATGTCCCTGAATGAGAAAGTCCAGCTTCGCCAGGAGCTTTTCCATTCTGTGCGTAAGCTGGATGTGCTTCAGGAGCTGATAGAAGATGATACGGTAACAGAGATTATGGTGAACGGACCGGATACAGTATTTGTGGAAAGAGCCGGTAAGCTTGAAAAATGGGGTAAGTGTTTTACCTCAGGAGAAAAACTGGAGGATGTGATCCAGCAGATCGCAGGACGGTGTAACCGGGTGATCAATGAGTCCATACCGATCGTGGATGCCCGTCTGGAGAACGGAGCCAGAGTGAATGTGGTAATCTCTCCGGTGGCGCTGAATGGTCCCATACTGACGATCAGAAGATTTCCGGACCGTCCGGTCACTATGGACCGGCTTGTATCTCTTGGAAGTATTACCCGGCAATGCGCGGATTTTCTGGCTTCTCTTGTAAAAGCCCGGTACTCTATGGTCATAGGCGGAGGCACAGGCAGTGGTAAAACAACCTTTCTTGGAGCTCTGTCAAATTATATTCCGGGTGATGAACGGATCATCACCATTGAGGATAATGCAGAGCTTAAAATACAGGGGGTGGAAAATCTGGTAAGTCTGGAGGCAAAAATGGCCAATGCAGAGGGAGCTTTTTCTGTCAGTATCCGGGATCTGATACGTACGGCACTGCGTATGCGTCCTGATCGGATCATCGTGGGAGAAGTGCGCGGGGGAGAGGCAGTTGATATGCTTCAGGCACTTAATACAGGGCATGAAGGCAGTCTCAGCACAGCTCATGCCAATTCTGCCAGAGATATGCTCAGCCGTCTGGAGACAATGACATTAATGGGGGTGGATCTTCCACTGGAGGCTATACGGCGGCAGATTGCGTCCGGGGTGGATATCCTTATCCACCTGGGACGTATGAGAGACAGATCCAGAAAGCTTCTGGAGGTCACAGAGGTCTGTGGCTTCGATGACAATGAGATCATCACAAGGACACTTTTTCAATGGATTGAGGGCAGAGGGCTTGTGCAGACAGCCGAACTGCAGAATCGTGAAAAGCTGATAAGGGCAGGTGTAAAAATATGAAAAGGCAAACGATCAGGCAAAATTATAACGAGTATCATTACAATGCAGGAGAATATATAAAATATCTTCTTCAAAGCTGCATTTTATGCGGTGCGGCAGATTATCTGTTTTATAAAAACTGGTGGTGTATGTTAAGCGTGTTTCCGGTTGCATTTCTGTTTTTGAAATGGAAGAGAAAGCAGCATATCCGGGACAGAAAAAGAATCCTGAACTATCAGTTTCGGGATGCGCTGAATTCTATAAGCGTGGCGGTCCAGGCGGGTTATTCTGCAGAAAATGCAGTTTCTGCCTGTGCGGAGGATATGGAACGGCTTTATCCTCCGGATGCGGATATTGTTCGTGAATTTCGCTATATGGACGGTCAGAGAAGAATCAGCGTACCGGTGGAAGAGCTTTTTCTGAATCTGGGAGAAAGAACCGGGATTGAAGATATTGAAAATTTTGCTTCTGTATTCAGTGCTGCCAAAAGGTCAGGCGGAGACATGGATAAGGTGATACAGACGTCTGCCAGAATGATTGGAGACCGGATAGATGTAAAAAAAGAAATCGAAGCTACTCTTGCAGCCAAAAAGACAGAGCAGATGATCATGAGTCTGATGCCTGCCGGGATCATTCTTTATCTGCAGCTGACCTCTCCGGGATTCTTGCAGGTGCTGTATGGAAATGCTTTCGGGGTCTGTGCAATGACTGCCTGTCTGGGCATTTATATCCTGTCCTACTGGCTGGGAAAAAAGATTGTAGATATTGAAGTATAGGAGCCTGGAATAAAAGGAAATGCGAGGGAAAAAAGATGTGGGTACATATTGTGATTTTTATTCTGGTTCTTGGAATTGCAGGCATGAGCAGAGCCGGATGGATACAACTGGAAGCTCTCCGGGAAAAAAGAGGAAGAAGACTTTTCCTGACAGTTGCATTATGTGCGGATCTTCTGGGAACGGCAGTGACCTATACAGACCGTAGGGAAGCGGAAGCACCGGAAATCTGCAGGATCCCCCGGGAGGAGGCTGTAAGCTTTCAGGAACAGTATCTGGTATCTGTGGATGGAAACAAGGAAGAAACACTGTACATTCAGATTCCGGAGAAAGAAAGTGAAGAAGGAACAGAGATGCAGACGTCTGAAGAAGAAAAGCCGGAGTATACACGCCAGAAAGAGCTCCAGGAAATACTGGATCAGTATAATCAGAAGAAACAGGATCCGGATTACTATTATCTGCCTTCAGAATGGGAGGGAAAACATCTGGAATGGAAAAGACCGGACGGACATACGGGAGAACTGCTGGCTTCCATGGGACTGTTTGCTGCTTTTGTGGTGCTTTTGAAAGATGAAAGAGAAAAACAGAAAAGGGAAGAGGCGCGTTTTGAGCAGCTTCTTATGGACTATCCGGGGATGGTTATGAAATTTGCACTTCTGATACAGGCAGGTATGACGGCAAGAAGAACCTTTCAGAAAATGGCTCTGGATTACCGGAGAAGAGAAAAGCAAAAAGAACGATTTGCCTATGAAGCAATTGTGACGGCCTGTAATGAAATGGACAGTGGTATTGGGGAAGCGGAGGCATACAGACGTTTTGGGGAGCGGTGTGGACAGATGAAGTATAAAACATTTTCCACATTACTGATCCAGAATCTGCAGAAAGGAAGCAGGAGACTGGAAGAGCTTCTGGAAAAGGAGGCGCTGGAGGCATGGGATGAAAGAAAAAGAAAAGCCCGTGTTCTCGGAGAAGCAGCGGCGACTAAGCTGATCGTACCTATGGTAATGATGCTGGTCGTTGTTATGGCGATTATTATGATACCTGCGTTTTTATCCTTTTATGGATGAAGAGAGGAGGTGGCAGGATGAAAAAATTATGGAAGCTGGTCAGAAGTTTTTTTAAAGAAGATGATGCGGTAGGCGTTGTGGAAATCATTCTGATCCTTGTGGGAATATTCACCCCCTATTATGGGGTGGGTATAAGGTGTATGGCGTAAGAATATGTGGATAAATAGTACGATAAATACAGGGAAAGGTGGAAAGTGTGCATGGCGTACATGGAAAAAGAAGGTAGTAGCGAAGTTATCTTAGTTGGGTACTATAACGTCTTATTCTACTTATTATTTAGAGTCGGATTAGATGAATACAAGAAAAATATTCTTATCAATCGGATCAATAATGGAGAAAAGATGATGATGAAAGATATTTATGGTTGGTGTCAGAAGCAACAAGTACCTCTGAGAATGAGATTTATTTATAGAAAAGATTTTTCAATAATGGCGAATTTGTGGAATTTGTATTCATATTATCGGTTTAAACACGAAATCAGGGGAAAGCAAAGTGCTTGGAGAAAAAAGTATGGAACATGAAATATTAAGAAGAATTATATGGACTAAAGATGAAAGGAAAAGTCTTAAAGATATTTATTTCGAGGTTTTGCGAATCACGGATAGATATTATGAACTTAGATCACGGAATACAGGGCATCAATGGATTATAATAAAACAACGTACAGGCAATTACTCAATTATTTTATACCATAAGCATACAAGAGATGTGGCTTATTATCACAGACAGTGTGGTACCCATACGGTGAAACAGGCAATTACTATAATAAAAAAACATGATACGTATGTGTTGCATCATTGAAATTTTCAATAAAGAGTGGAGATATCAGTTCGGTGATGAATTAAATATAAGTAAGAAGAGTCCTTCTTCTGGTATTAGTTGGGATATGTAGATCGATTCGAGATTAAGCTAGCGTAAAATTTTTGTAGGACACATAGAAAAGGGAACGCCAGTTTTGTGTTATTATATTAGTCGACCAAAACCA